>Ga0247843_1000268_pt1 | contig 124769 bp, 108 predicted proteins | sample LaCruzMarch2017__FD_192420 | JGI IMG/M metagenome (GOLD analysis project Ga0247843, IMG submission 192420) | Freshwater microbial communities from meromictic Lake La Cruz, Castile-La Mancha, Spain - LaCruzMarch2017_8m | ecosystem: Environmental > Aquatic > Freshwater > Lake | place: Spain...
GAAAAAGAAGCAAAAACCACAATTCGTGTAAATGATTATCTAAATATGAAAAATCTTCACGGGGTTAGTTTGTTAGATTTACAAGTGGATACTTTATTGGAAGATATTAACAAACCAATCACACCCACCAATTAAAGCACCTTTATCCAACTAAAAAATTATGTCATACTTAAACACACCCTTACCCGTTGTAGAAGCCTTTATCCGAGGAAACTTTCTTAGAAACCAAGAAGACTCATTCGATAAAAAATTCCCTTGTTATATTTTCGGGATGTCATCTATTCCCGCACAAGCACCCCTTTTTCATTTCATAATGGAAGATGGTGGATTGTGGTGGAGGATGCCCATCCAAGCTTTTTGTTGGAAAGAAGATGCTCCTGAACAAGAATTGGATGAATTGGTATTGTGGGATTCATTCACTTACCACGTTGGTGTAACTTGTTTTCCTATGTTGAAAAATAAGACTTGTAAGTTTACCTCACGAAGGAGAGTTCAATACTCAGGAAAATATTTGTTTACCTTGGATTGGGGTTCCTCTGATGATATGAGTGATACCGACTTTGGATTAAGTGAATTTCCATCCCAACATAAATGTGGACATTTTATTGCGATGGATAATGGTAATTTTGCAATTCAGCCCAATAACAGATTAGTTATGCATGATCCTTCTTTTACTGTCAAAGAAGGTATTGTTATCAACAGGAAGTATAATACTACGTTATGGACTGCTGAACGTAATTCACGATGGGTCACTCCTGATACCGATATTATGAATTACGATCATACAGATTTGAGTGTTGGTGAGTCAAATCAACAAAGGTCTGAACAATACGATAAAGTTGATTCCGAGATGATGGATGAAAATAATATTTGATCACAACTACGGTCGGGTATGTGACAATCGAATTTTTTGTGAGGTATTTTGTTTACCCGAGGGTGAGAGTAATGATGAATTATTGGAACTAGGATGGTTGCCCTATCCTTCTATGAAAATACCTTTTTGGTATCAGTCACGTAGTTGTAGAATTAATCCTAACAATATTTCATTGTCCTACAAGAGAAGAAAAATTATTTCTAAATTAACTTATAGAATATTACAATACTCATTAAACAAATCCGAAGTAGACAATTTCTTTTATAATTATTTTGGTGAAAAGTCATTTGATTTACGTAATTCGTACGATGAAACATCTGAAAATCCCAACATTGAGGTTATGGAAATAACCTATCAAGATCAAATTGTTGGGTATGTAAGATTTGAATGTTTCGAAAAAAACATCTTGGGATTTGAGACCGCATATTCATTGGATCTACCAAAATTATCATTGGGAAAAACAGCCATAATATTATTATCACAAGAAGTATTACTACGAAACAAAAATTATTTATACGTCTATGAAAGTTATAAAGAACATTTTCCATATAAGTTAGAAATCTCTGGATCCCAATATTGGGAAGGAGAAAAATGGATATAGTTTTATATTTATAGATTGTTATGACAGAGGGCAATCACAAAGTACTTTTGAGTACAATCAAAGAACTTAGAAAATACAAAAAGGTTTTGTTACTTACCTGTAGTAATAGAGGTGAAGAAATATCGGAATCTCAACTACCTAAGTCGAGTATATTAGCTAAGGTCATACAACAAAACGTTCCTAATTCGGAACGTCTCGATGTCACTAAACTAAAAATATACCCTTGTGAAGGAAATGTTTCTTTGATGCAAGGTAATTTATGTGGTGTCAAAGAAGCCTTGTTGGAGGATAAAGAGAAAAACCCTTCGGGATATCATCGTTGTTGGGCATCTATTCACAATCCTGATGATGAATTATGGAAAGTCAGTAAAAAATTATTTGAATCTGATTGTGTCATATTTTTTGCTTCCGTAAGATGGGGTGCTGCTAATATGTTTTATCAAAAACTGATCGAAAGATTGAATTGGATTAACAACCGATATATTCCTTATGGAGAATCGAATATTATAAAGGATATCGATTCAGGATTTATCGTGGTAGGTCAACACGTGTATGGTGATAAAGTGTGTGAGCTTCAACAAAGTAACCACGAATATTATGGTTTCAATATAAATAAAAAATTATATTGGAATTGGAATGCTGAAGAAGGTTCTTTTGATGATGAAACCTTACAAGGATATATTGAAAGTTATCCAAATTTTTTCGAAGATTTCAAAATTAATTTATTATAGATCTAAATTAATAAAATCTTGTATTTATAGGTATGAACCCAATATTGGCACGATTTCTAAAAATAAAAAAATCAGATTTGTTAAATATCCTTCGTGGATATATCAAAATGAGAAAAATGTTTATTGATTATGGAGTTACGGATCGTCAACTTCAAAGAGGCGAAGGTATGACCCGAGATATGTATGACCAACGAGAGAATATTATATATGATTTGAAAAAACTCAAAAGTGATGCTCGTAGATTCGGAGTGATAGAGGGTGATAACTTCGAAATAGATGATTACTTCTCAGATTTATTTCTTAGAGTTGATAAAAAAACCCCCTTGTAACATGGCAATCAAATCACAAACTATTCAGGGTACAAAAATCCTCAATGAGATAGATTCTTCTAATCTTAACAAGACCGAATATGATACGGCGAGTAAGAAAATGATCGTGGAGTTTAAAAACGGATCTCGTTATGAGTACGGTGATGTTCCACACCAAATTTATGCTGAGTTCAGATTATCTGAATCACAGGGAAAATATTTCACCACAAAGATTTCAAAATCCTATAAGTTTACCAAAATCCCTTAACCTAAATCGTTGTATTTATAGTTTATGGACAAATACTCTGATATATTGGTATCCTTTGGTAGTCAAGATACATTAAATCCAGAGATATGGGACAAGTATGACACTAAGGATCCTATTTTAAAATCAGGTATTAGGAAGGCTCTTCTGAATATAGCTGGTGAATTTATGAGTTTTTTGGGTGACGACCTATACATTGATGATGTCAGATTTACGGGTTCGTTGGCGAATTTTAATTGGTCTAAGTTTTCGGATATTGATTTACACTTATTGGTTGATTTCTCACAGTTCGATGGGGAAGACAAAGAGGTTTACAAAGAATTGTTTAATCTCAAAAAAACTTTATTTAACACCACTCACAAAATTACTGTAAAGGGTTTTGATGTAGAACTTTACGCTGAGGATGTGAACGAAGCTCACCATTCTACGGGTGTGTATTCGGTATTGTTCAACGAATGGGTTGAAAAACCTGAAACAGAGGATGTAAAAATTGACAAAAGTCACCTACAGAAAAAGGCTGATAGTGTGATGAGTAAAATTGATGCTTTGATAAAGGAAGTTTCTGATGATGATTTGGATGTGTCTTTGAAAAAGATTGAGATATTCAAGGATCAACTAAAAAAATACAGAACCGCTGGTTTGGAGAAAAAAGGTGAATATTCTTATGAGAATTTGGTATTCAAGTTTCTTAGACGTAGTGGATATATTGACAAACTTTTCAATTTCAAAAATGACCTAATGGATAAAAAATTATCATTGGAGAATCAAGAAATAGAATAAAAATAAAGATTTCATTAATTGAATATATTTATATAATAAAATTTAACTATGTCAGAGATAGAAAACGGTCAGTATGATTACCAAGATTGTGTAAATTGTAGCGGTGTTGTTACAACACAACCTATGCCACATCCTGTTTTCACCAACGGAGACGGAGTTGCAATTATCCAAACCACCGCTGTTCAGTTAGGTGGAATGAACGGATTAAACAGTTAATAACAAATATAGAATGGCCGACTTAAAACCAATAGGAAGTGAAAAACTACAAGGACAAGAAAAAATTCAACGAATCCTTGAAATCTCACGTTATAAAGAAAATATTCCAAGCTCAATTAACGAGACATCGAAAGTTGAATTTGGAAAGACTTTAGCAGATGGAAATCAATATGAGATTGTACGTGAGAAACTCGGGTATGTAATCAAAAAAAGAATCGATGAGTCTTTGGATTATATCGATCATATGAAAAATCGTAAATATTACAGATCCTATTCACAAGCATTGAAAAGAATGAACTTGATGGCAGGAGAACTTAACCGTTTGAATGAAAATGAATTAGGTGTGTCAATGTATAACATCCAAGAGCAAAGTAAATTTACTTTAAAATTACCTAAGTCAGCTGAGGAAGCTCCTGCACCTGAAATGATGGATGCACCTGAAATGGATGTAGATATGGAAATGGGTGATGACGAAATGACTATGGACACCGATATGGAAGTTGGTAATGATACGGAGATGGATTCAGAAGAAACACCTGAAATGGGTGCTGAAGAAGAGGAAGTCGATTTCAAAGTAATTCAGAAACTGACAGGTAAATTGGGTCAGAAAATCCGTACGATGAATGATTCAGTTGGTATGACATCTGAAGATATCAAGTACGTAATGAATTCAATTATTTCAGCTCTCGACTTTAGTAAGTTAGACATGGAAGATAAAGAAGATATCTTGGCAAAAATCGAAGATGAAGAATCTGACTATGGAATGGAAGGTGATGATCTCGATATGGACTTATCAGGTGATGACGAATTAGATTTAGACATGGGAATGGAATTAGATTCTTCGACTGACGGTGAGATGGGTGAAGGTGATGTAGTTGGTGTTTATTCAAATATCAAAAAACAACGTAATGAGGAAATGACTGAGGATGAAAAGGTACAAACTTCTATCTCGAAGATTATGGATGGAATTTTCGGTGAGTCCAACGTCGATAAGGTTTTAGAAAAATATTTTTTAGTCTCAGAGTCTGAAAAGAAGACGAATACTAAAAAGAAAAACAAATCAATCTCGGTCGTAAGTTTAGCGGAATCTATCGAACAAAAAACTGCGGTTGAATTTATGTTATCTGAATCAAAAGAACTAAAATTCTTAGGTAAAACAAATAAAGGTAACTTGATTTTTGAACATCAAGGGAAACAAATCAAAGTAACAACCGAAGGAGAAGTTCTATGAGTTATCTAATCTATGTGAATGGGCTAGGTCCAAACTATAGAGGAGATAATATGTATGAATTTATTTTCGGCGAAAATCTCGATGTTTGGGGTGAGAAGTGGGACTCAAAACCTGCAAGTGGTTACCCTGAACCCCCTGAGATAGATTATGTCACCAGGGTAGGAACTTTGAGAAATACGTCAATGAATTTGGAACTTATTCAAAAATCTGATTACATGGGAATGACAGACGCGATGGAAGATATTATTGCGTTAGCTTGGGAAACCGATGAAAGTTCCGAGAATCAAATCAGGTTGGTTTTCAGATTCGGAGAAACAGAAAATAAAGTGATGGACAAATTGTACGAAAGGGACCTAATTTTAGAATTTGAAAAAGAATCTGTAATATGAAAAAGAAAAAAGAAACCAAAGAACAAGAGATTATCAAAGTGAAGAAAAATTCACCTGATGAGGCAGCTCTCCGTCAAAAAGGTGTGACTTATCAAGTCTATGAAAAAGAGATGAAAGAGACACAAGATGATGATGTTTTAGATCCCTACAGTTCGGGTGAAACAACACAAAAACCTCATCAAGTCGGACCTGACACCAATGACGGATTTGGTGTTGATCCTGGTAAAACACCTGGTATGTACCAAGATGGTATGGATGAGTCCGATAATATCGAAGAAAAAAAGAGTAAGAAAGATCAAAATCCATACGCAGTATGTACGAGTTCAATAGGTTTAGAAGGTCGAGAGAGAGATTCTTATACCAAGGCTGAGAAAGCAAAATTTGAAAGATGTGTCACTGATGTAAAAAAGACTATGAAAGAGGGTAAAAATCCTCTTCAACCTATTATTGAGAGTGTGTTACGTAAGTTGGTGGAGAAACATATTAATCCTCGTATGACAAAAAGTGACCTTCTGAATACTTTGAGTGAACAAGGTGTAATCAAAAGAAACATAGATACCCGTTCGGGATCAAAATCAGTTGGTGAAGTCAAAAATAACAAACCTATTGGAAAGTATTACAGTATGACCAAAAAAGAGGCTATGGAACAAGCTCCCACTACAGCACCTCCTAAGGTAAGACCTGGTACTACTGAAAGACCTGATAAGATGGATCCTTTCAAGAATCCTAAACACCAACCAAAACCAAAGGCTGAAAAAAATATGGTGGATGACAATCCTAAGTCTTCAGTCACAAAAATTCCTGATTATGTGACATTCGATCAGTTGGGTATAACCTTTAAAAAATAAACGGTGATGAAAAGATATATCAAAGAACAAGACGCTCAAAACAGATCAGAGTTCGAAAAGCAGACCAAGGGAATGTCTCAGGATATTATTGACAAGATGAAAAAGGGTGATACACCTCTTTCTAAGAATCCTGCCTTTCCTGATGTAAAATCTGATGATTTACCGGTTTCTTTCGAGGAAAAAATTGCCTCAAAAAGATTTCGTGATGTTGTTGAAAAGGTAAAGAGATACACTGGACAGGAGCAAGTGAGTGATCAGAATGCTCTTATGACTTTACAGAGGGCTATGATGGGTGCTGTCAGGAATATATTTGAAATCCAATCTGAAAACAAAACATATTTGGAGAACTTGGCTGTGGATTTGGTTCGTAAGGAAATGGGTGTTAGACCCGATCAAATTCAATATGATGCAAAATTAGTCGATATGGGAAGTATCGATATGGAAGGTTTTTCGAAACAAGGTGAAGAACCTGATGAAGAAGAAATTGAACAAAACTTTCAACAACAAGAAGAAGACATTGAAGATTTTATGACTGCTTTTGAACGATATGATATTGAAAAGGCGAAAAGAAGATTTATAAATGCTCTGATACAGGGATCTTCAAAAAAAGGACATTATATGTTTGAATTGGTAAAAGATGAGTTAGACCGATTGGATCCTCGTCTTTTAAATTTATATGGTGTTGTTATGTCTGTAAATGACCTTTTATATTGGGTTTTACCTGATCAAATGATGGATGCTATGATGGGTCAGGATGGTATTGCTGGTAAAGAAGAAGTTGATGTTGAAACAACACCACCGACAGTAAAAGCTCGTGGAGTATTTTTTCCGATACTTGTTCACGAGTTGATTAAAGGAACTATGGAAATTCTTGGTACACAAGGACTTCCCGATGATCCAAAACAAGCGGAGATGGTGATGGGGTCAACCGATACCTTAGCAAATGAAATTTGGGATCTAAGACTCGGACCTGTCTTATGGGAGAAGTTCACAAACGCATATCCTGAAAAACTGTTTGATGAAGATAAACGATGGATTCAAAATTACCTATTTGCTCGTTTTTCAGCACTGTCTGCTGAAGAATTTTTTAAACTATCAAAAGCAATCCTAAGGGGTGATGCTAAGGCAACTCAAGTCTTGAATAGAATGGTTACAGAAATTGTTGACCATTTGAAAGAGGTAAACGATGTTGATGACTTCAGTTCAGACACTGATGGTGATGATTTCGATGATGATGATGATTTGGATGGTTTGGATGATTTCTTAGGTAGTTTGGGTATCGATAGATCCTAAAGTATCACATGGGTTTATCTAAAGAACAACTTTTATTAGAATACTCAAGATGTATGAGTAGTACATCCTACGCTCTAAAAACCTATCTACAAACCTTTGATAACACACAACTACGTTATGTACCCTTAGAGTTGTTTCCTGACCAAGGAAGGTTGATTGAGGATTACGATACCTACAATGAAAACATTGCGTTGAAATATAGGCAAGCCGGTGTATCTACCGTGACGGCCGCTTGGGTGAGTAAAAAGTTAGCTTTCGCACGTAAAACCAAACCAGAAAAGGTTCTTATAATTGCCAACAAACAGGATACATCAATAGAATTTGCAAATAAAATTAGAGAATTTACTTCTCAGTGGCCAAGTTGGGTTGGTATCGATTTTTCAAAAGACAAAAATGCTGCTAAACACTATAAGTTGAACAACGGGTGTGAAATAAAAGCTGTGGCAACATCTAAGGATGCTCTACGTGGTTTTTCACCGACCATCCTCATATTTGACGAAGCGGCGTTTATCGATGCTGATGGGGACTTTTGGGCGGCTTGTATGGCTTCCCTATCAACAGGTGGTAAAGTAATTGTCATCTCCACACCGAACGGATATGACCCCATTTATTATGAAATTTATGATCAGTCTATTCGTTTGATGAATGACTTCAAAATTACTGAGATGTATTGGTATCGAGATCCTCGTTATACAAAAGATCTCTATTTGGTGAAAACAAAAGATATAATCCACTATTTTTTAAATCGTGATGAATATAATGACAAAGAAGTAATCATAGACTACTCATCTACGGATCCATTCGATAGAGACTTTGAAGAAATTAACGCTCGATTCAAAGATGGATATAAGCCATCTTCATCATGGTTTGAAGCTATGGTGAAAAAACTCAAATACGACAAAAGAAAAGTTGCTCAAGAATTAGAATGTAACTTTTTAGGGTCAGGTGATAATGTGTTTGACTCAAATCTTATAAAGAGTATTACCGAAACCACAATTATGGATCCTATTGGTAAAATGATTGGTGGTGGTTTTTGGATATGGAAAGAAGCCGAGATCGGACACAAGTATATTATGGGTGTTGATGTATCAAGAGGAGACTCAGAGGATTTTTCCACAATTCAAGTTTACGATTTTGATGAAAGAGAACAAGTTGCCGAATACTTAGGAAAAGTTCCACCTGATGTACTAGCCGAAATTGCTTACAAATGGGGTACAATGTATTCGGCATTTATCGTGATTGATATTACCGGTGGTATGGGAGTTGCAACATCGAGAAAGTTACAAGAGTTGGGATACAAGGATCTTTATGTGGAAGGTGTTGAATACGGCAACAAATGGCAATATGATCCAAAAGTAAAAGATAAAATACCTGGTCTTAACTTTAGTCAAAAACGGGTTCAGATTATTGCCGCGTTTGAAGAATCACTACGACACAATATGAAAATAAGGTCGAATAGATTGTTGAATGAAATGAATACCTTTGTTTACATAAATGGTAGACCAGATCACATGAGGGGACAACATGACGATTTGATTATGGCGATTTCTATGGCTGTTTATGTTGCAGAAACATCATTTACTCAACTAAATAAGGTCAATAATATGGCTAAAAGTATGTTGGAATCGTGGACTGTTGAAACATATGAAAAACCAAATAAGGAATTTTTTAACCCGGCACTTCCTAATATGAATCAATTCAATAACGTCGCTTATAGAAATCAACCATCTTTGAAAGAATATAAAGAGTATTTATGGTTATTCGGTGGTGGTAAGCGTTGAAATATAATTAATAAGTCGTAATTTTTGTAATGATGGAAGATAAAGAAAAAAACTTAACTATATGGCAGAGGTTGTCCCAAACTATGGGACCAAATTCCCTTTTGGGTCAAGACCTACCAACTTACAAATTTGATAAAAAAGAATTACTTCGTACTACCGACAAAGAAGAGTACGAAAAAGAAAAACTACAAGCTCGTCAATCATATTACTTAACACAACAGTGGGCCAAGATTGAAAATAACTTGTATAGTCAAGCCGTCTATTATGAACCAACCAGATTGTCTTCATATTATGATTACGAATCTATGGAGTATACCCCAGAAATATCTGCGGCTCTGGATACATATGCCGAGGAATCAACAACTGTAGATGAGAATGGATATATGTTACAAATCTATTCTGACTCAACTCGAGTCAAATCTATTTTGGGTGACCTATTCAATAACTCATTAGACATCAATACCAATCTACCAATGTGGACAAGAAACACTGCGAAATATGGTGACAATTTTGTGTTTCTAAAATTAGATCCTGAAAAAGGTGTTGTTGGTTGTTTACAACTTCCCAATATCGAGGTTGAACGTGTTGAGGTTGGTATGAGAGGAAAAGCAACTTCAGGTGCTGCGATGGCTGGTACAGGAGATCAGGCTCAAAGTCTGACTTTTACTTGGAAAAACAAACAACTTGAATTTAATTCTTGGGAGATAGCTCACTTCAGATTATTGGGTGACGATAGAAAATTACCATATGGTACATCGATGTTAGAAAAAGCAAGAAGGATTTGGAAACAATTGATTCTCGGTGAAGATGCGATGTTAGTGTATAGAGTATCAAGGGCACCTGAACGACGTGTGTTTAAGGTTTATGTTGGTAACATGGACGATGGTGACATCCAACCTTATGTGCAAAGATTTGCCGCTCAGTTCAAAAAAGATATGGTAACAGATTCGAGTACAGGTAATGTCGATATGAGATTCAACCAAATGGCTGTGGATCAAGATTTCTTTATTCCTGTTCGTGATCCATCAGCACCTAACCCAATCGAAACCTTACAAGGTGCACAGAACTTATCGGAAATTGCCGACATTGAGTATATTCAGAAAAAATTACTTACAGCACTAAGAATACCCAAAGCGTTTTTAGGCTTTGAAGAGGTTGTTGGTGATGGAAGAAGTTTGTCACTACAAGACATTCGTTTTGCCCGTACCATTAATCGGATACAAAAATCTATGGTTGCTGAATTGAATAAAATTGCGATCATTCACTTATTCCTTCTCGGGTTCGAAGACGAACTTGGATCTTTTCAACTTAGTTTGACTAATCCTTCCAAACAGGCCGATCTATTGACAATAGACGTATGGAAAGAAAAAATGTTACTATACAAAGATGCGGTTATGCCTATCGAAGGAATTGCACCAGTATCACAGTCTTGGGCTAAGAAACACATTTTAGGATTTTCTGACGAGGAAATCAAACTTGATTTACAACAACAACGAGTTGAAAAGGCTGTTGCAACAGAGATTCAAAATACGGCAAATGTTATTACAAGAACTGGTATATTCGATACGGTTGATAAACTGTACGGAAATGGTGGTAAGACTGTTACGGGTGAAACAGAGACTACCGACACTGAGTTTGATGCTGGTGGTTTAGCTACTGATGAGGCACCAATACCAGCTGAAGCTAGTGGTGAGGTCACACCTGAATCAGTAGAGAGGAGAATGAATGTAATTACAGAAAGAGATGATTTTACAACAATAAGTGAAATCGACTTAGAAAAAGGAAAAAGATTTTTGGGTGAGATTGAGAACGAACTCCGTAAAATCATGGACTAATAATATTTATAAAAAAAGACAAACAAATGAGATTCGGAGAAATATTATCAAAAATAGAAAAAAAGATGGTTAATTCCTACGTGGATGAACTATTCCAAAAAGAAATGAAAGACTTCAAAAAATACGTTTTGGAGAATAAAAAAATTGGATCAGCATTTCACATCTATAATCAATTAAACTCCAAACAGGGTTTGGATAAGGATTTGGCAAACCTTTATGTGAATGAGAGTGTACGTCAATTAGAAAAGAATTTGGAAAAAACAAATCTTTCGGATATCAAAAAGTGGATAAAAGGAACCGTTTCTGAAAACCATTATGAAGATGTTGATAACTTACTTTACGCGAAATCAGATACAATCTTAGAATCCGCATCAAGTAGAAAAAAAATTATCAATAACTTGATGGAAAAAAAACAAGTTTCCGAGACAATCAATTTACCACTTGAGTCTATTTTTAGAATTGCTGAAAATCAACTTAAAAATTATATTGAAAAGTTGGATGAGGTATCTCAAAAAGATTTGTTGAAAGTTTTAATGACAGAAGACACCGAATTGTCCAAAGAGTTTACAGACCTAAAATCCAAAACTTTGGAATCCCTATCGAAGATTACTTCAGTTGAGGATGATGTCACAAAGAATAAGTTGACAGAGACAATCGAACTTATTGAGAAAGAAGAATACTCAAAGGTTAATTATGTAAGACTTTATAGTCTCTACAACAATATTCAGTAGGTTTCCCGATCTTTTTTACCCTGTAGGTACACGGCGTTCTTTATTTCGTTACGTCGTCTTACAGACTTCTTTTCGTAGTATTGACGATCTCGTAAATATGTTAACTGTTTGGTACGAATCACCTTTCCTTTGAGCACTTTAAGTGCTTTTTCAATATTATTATTCTGAACAGGGATTACAAGCATATCATATAAATAATCAGATGTTGATAAAAATTTGACCAATACCAATATTGTTAGTATATTTTCAATATCAATAAACGATTTGTACGAAAATATTATATATGAAAAAAGGTAAAACCTCACGTTTAGTAGGATTTCCTGACGCTAAAATGAACTTTGGAACAGTTGATTCCAAAAACTTAAAGTCAATTTACTTAAACATTCAAAGTTGGGTTACTCCCAAGTATAAATACGATGATGTAGAACGTGTGGTTTCTACATTCGGAAAATCCATAAAAAATTCTATTTATGACTCCATAGATAATACAATGTTCAAAGAACAAAATATTGTCGATTTGGACCTCAGAACAAGTGGTATACTATACGGAAAGAAAAGCTTTATGAACTTAGAGATTACCCTTTTCTTCAATACCGTAATGGACTTTAAAGATCCCAAACTAAGACTAGCACTCAAGAGAATAGCAAAGAAAATCTACATCAGTAGTTTTAAAAAATCTGTTTATTTTGACTTTACCCTATCAAAAAAGGTAAAAGAACTATAACAGTATATTTATTATTTAAATAATAATATGAGAATTTTAGGTCCGAGTGAAATCGGTAAAGGAATTTTAGTGGAAATGGATGCGGGACATATCTCTCCCACCCACGAACTCAACAGATCCATTATCGAAGAATCGAATAAAAATATTATGGATTACTCAAAACCTTTTGAGTTCTTCGCTGTACTTCAGAAATACAATACACCAAATAGAAATGGTCGTACCTATCCTGAGAGAATCCTCAAGCGTGAGGCGGTAAACTATAAAAAGTTAATCGACAAAGGTGTCGCCCTATCGGAGCTAAACCACCCTGAATCATCCCTGATAGATCTCGATAGGGTGTCACACTCGATCACCGATATATGGTGGGATGGAAATATCCTAATGGGTAAACTAAAACTTCTGACATCACCAGGGTTCCACGAAAGAGGTGTGGTGTCTACAAAAGGTGACCAAGCAGCCAACCTTCTTAGACAAGGAGTCACCCTCGGTATCTCATCCCGTGGTGTTGGAACACTAAAGAAGGTCGGTGAACAAAATGAGGTACAAGATGACTTCGAACTTATCTGTTTTGATTTGGTGTCCTCACCATCTACACCAGGAGCATACCTATTTACCGATGTGAAAGAGAGAAACAATTTCGAAGAAAACTTAGAAGAAGAAAAGATCGATAGATTGTCATCTACATCAGCATCCACAGGAAAAGGTATGAATCGATCTATTGACTTGTTGAATAAATTGAACCATTATTTAACCAAATAAATAAAACAACAAAACCATGGACGAAAAATATTTTGTAGCAAAGATCACCTATGATCTACCTGATGAAAACACTGGTAGAATAAAAAAAATCAGAGAAGAAAAACTCGTAAGAGGATATTCCGTCACTGATGTCGAGTCTAAAGTAACGGGTAAATACCAAGGGTTCCAACACGATTGGAGAATCACGTCGGTATCTGAAAGTAAGATCGATGAGGTTGTAGAAAAATAGCTTTTACATCTTTATAACAATTATCCTCCTACGAAAGTTGGGGGATTTTTTATTTTAATTTACTTGTAATATATGAAATAGTGAATTTTTTATAATATGGATATATTTATATGGTAAATTATTCACAATTTAATTATGGCAGACAACAAGTCATTAGTCGAAGAAGCACTACTCCAAATGAAAAATTTGGAACAAGTAGTGACTGAAAATGCAAAAGGAATACTAGCTTCTACAATGAAGCAAGAAATCTCTGAACTAGTAAAAGAGTCTCTTAAGGAGGCTGAGCACGATGAAGAAATGGATATGACCGAAATGGACGAGCAAGATGCTGAGGACATTATGGGACTTGATATGGATTCAGAGGAAGAATCCGATGAGGATAGTGAAATGGATATGGATTCCGATGAGGATGAAATTGAATTGGATCTTGACTTTGAGGACGATGAACTACCAATCGATCTTACAGGATCATCTGACGAGGAAATCTTAAAGATTTTCAAAGCTATGAGTGATGAGGACGGAATTATTGTCAAACAAGACGATGATCAAGTCCATGTCAAGGATGAAAACGAAGATGTCGAATATATCATTCAATTGGAAGGTGAAGTAGAGGAATACTCTATGACCGACGAGATGGAAGAGCAATTGGACATGGACGTTGAAGTTTCAGATGACGAAATTTCTGACGAAGAATTGGATCAAATGATTGCTGACATTTTCAGTCAATCAGAAATGTCCGAGGATGAAGATACAGAAGAAATGGAAGAAGAAGAAGATGAAATAGTTTATGAGATCGAAATGGACGAAGACGAAGACATGGAAGACAGTGAAATGGAAGACATGGAAGACTCAGATGTTAACGAAACAAAGATGATGATCAAACCAATAATGGGTAACCTAAAAAACAGTAAACTAACTACTAAGGCTGAAACTAAGGAGGGAGCAATCGAACCAAAGGGAAGAGCTAAAGGAATGGGTATGAATCTGTCACCAAAAAAATTCGAATTTACTGAAGAAGAAATGGAAGAAATTGCTAAGACCACCAAAGGTTCTAGTTCTAAGAAAGATTTCGGATCAGGTAAGGACGAATACAGACGTAAGACTGTAGGTGGTGTCAAGAAAAAAGCTGGTGAAGGAAAAGACGGACACTTTAAAGACTACGAAGGAAAATTCGGTGGTAATAAAGGTGATAAGTCTAAAACTAATATGGGTAAGATGGATTACGAAAAGTCTGAAGCTACTGAAGCTGCAAGAACTTACGGATTCGGATCTAAGGATGGTCGCGGTTTGAGAAAAGGAGTTTCTAACAATAGAAACTACGATTACACAAAAGGTGCTGCTAACGTTAACGAAGAAGTTCAACGATTGAGAGTAAAAAACGAAGAATACCGTAAGGCTCTTAACGTGTTCAGAGAAAAATTGAATGAAGTTGCTGTTTTCAATTCAAACTTAGCTTATGCTACGAGATTGTTTACAGAACATACAACTACCAAACAAGAGAAAATTAATGTTCTAAGAAGGTTCGACAATGTCGAGAACTTAAAAGAATCAAAAGGTCTATACAATTCTATCAAGAATGAACTAAATAACACGACTCAAAATGTTGTGACTGAATCAGTTGGTAAGATTGAAAAATCACCGGCTTCAGGTTCAGCTCAAAACCTTATTGAGTCAAAAACGTATGAAAATCCCCAATTCTTAAGAATGAAGGATATTATGCAAAAAATAACAAAATAAAAATTTAAAAAAAATTATAAAATGGGTGCATTATTAGAAAGTGGTCTTGTTGGTAATATCGGAATGAAACATCTGAAAGTTATCAAAGAAGACACAATCAACAAATGGGACAAATTGGGATTCCTTGAGGGTCTTAATGGTCACTTAAAAGAAAACATCGCTCAGTTGTATGAAAACCAAGCTTCACACTTAATCAATGAAGCTTCTTCAACATCTGACTCAGGTTCATTCGAAACTGTTGTTTTCCCAATCGTTAGAAGAGTATTCTCTAAACTTCTCGCTAACGATATCGTATCTGTACAAGCTATGAACCTACCTATCGGTAAGTTGTTCTACTTCGTACCTAAAATCCAAGGTTACTCAGGTGGTACTGAAAACCAATTCAGTGGTAACCACTACCCACCTGTAGGTGCTCCTGGTTATGCAACTGCTAACAACCAAGGTAATCCTAACGCAGGTTACACTGAAGTTCCCGCAGGTGCTGCTGGTTACAACGATATCTTCACTAAGGACTTGTATGACTTGTTCTACGAAGGTAACGAAGCTGGTTTGAATCCTCCAGGGTTGTTCGATTACTCAAAAGGTAAGTGGTCAGCTATCACAGCTACAACTAACACTGTAGTATGGGATAATAGCGTATTGATTCCTTCAGGTTATCCTCAGAGTAACTACAGAAAGGTTCTTATCGAAATGAGTGGTTTCTATTCAAACGGAGCTGGTCAATTGATCGGACCCAATGGTAACACTATGGATACAGAGGAATTCCTTTCAGGATTAATTATCCTACCAACAACCGCAACTTCAAACCAAGCTGGTTGGGACTTGGGAACTGGTCCAATTTTATTCAACGTAGTAACTCAAAGATACGGTAAAGGTATCGTAGAATATGGTCAAAATGCTCAAACAGTATGGCCAACTACGGGATCAGGTGGTCAATATAACGACATCTGTACCGCTAACGGTAAAATCTACTTACAACTCGACTTACAAACTCCCGTTTGTGTTGATTGTGGTCAGACATCACCTGATGGTTACACGGGTACTACATTCTCAGCTTCCTCAGCTAACACTGCGGCGTTCGTTGCAATCTACAGAATGTACAAAGAACTCGAATTCGAAGATCAAATCGGTGAAGTTTCTTTTGACCTTGAGTCAGTAACAGTTTCTGTTACAGAAAGAAAACTTAGAGCACAATGGTCTCCTGAATTGGCACAAGACGTTGCAGCATTCCACAATATCGACGCAGAAGCTGAATTGACAGCTTTGTTGTCTGAGCAAGTGGCTGCTGAGATCGATCGTGAAATCTTAAGAGACTTGAGAAAAGGTGCGGCTTGGGATCTTCGTTGGGACTACAACGGATGGAAGAGACTTTCTTCATCTGGTACAACTCCTTACACACAGAAGGACTGGAACCAAACGTTGATCACAGCAATCAACCAACTTTCAGCTCAAATTCACAAATCAACTCTTAGAGGTGGTGCTAACTGGATCGTTGTATCTTCTGAAGTATCAGCTATCTTTGACGACTTGGAGTACTTCCACGTATCTAACGCTTCACCAGAGCAAGATCAGTACAACATGGGTATCGAAAGAGTTGGAACATTAGCTGGTAGATATCAAGTTTACCGTGACCCTTACTTCCCACCCAACCAGGTGTTGATCGGTCACAAAGGAACTAGCTTGTTAGACACAGGTTATATCTACGCTCCTTATGTACCTCTTCAGTTGACTCCGACAATGTACAATCCATTCAACTTTACTCCTATCAAGGGTATTATGACACGTTACGCTAAGAAAATGGTTAATAACCGTTTCTACGGACGTATCACAGTTGACGGTGTTAGAACATTCGACATCAATTCTTTGAGATAATATTATATATATTGTGAGAAAGGGAGGAGAAATCCTCCCTTTTTTTATTTAAAAGATATTTATTGTAATAATATAGAATAATGTCAAGTTGCGTTTGTAGAAGAGTCGATATCAAAAATCTTATGCCGTCAAGAACTCTTGTGATTAACTTCACAAAATGTTCAGACTCCCAACTTATTTCAAATTATGATATACCACCTTTGGCTTCGAGAGAAATATGGTTTGTTGTTGGATCTTTTAGTACTGCCAACGCGCCACAAGATTATGAATTTGTAGAAATTACCCCATGGCCACAAGGATGTGATATTACACCAACACCTTCGGTGACTCCAACAATTACACCAACAACTACTATAACACCAACTGTTTCTCCATCATCGACATCTACACCAACGCCAACGCCCACAATTTCAGAAACTACAACATCAACTCCAACACCTACAGGAACAAGTACACCTACACCGACAATTTCGGAAACAGCAACATCTACACCAACACCAACTCACACTCCTGGTGTTTCACCATCAACTACATCAACACCAACACCGACTTTATCATCGACATCTACACCAACGCCAACTCCAACAATTTCGGAAACGGCCACATCAACACCAACGCCAACTCAAACTCAAACTCCTGGTGCATCACCGTCAGGTTCTCCAACTCCTACTCCAACAGTTTCGGAAACTGCAACATCAACTCCAACATCAACTCCAACATCAACGCCAACAATTTCGGAAACGGCAACATCAACTCCAACTCCGACACCAACTGAAACTCATGGCGCATCACCATCAGGTTCTCCAACACCAACGCCAACAATTTCGGAAACGGCCACATTGACTCCAACGCCTACGGTTTCAGAGACATCTACACCAACGCCAACTCCAACAATTTCAGAAACGGCCACATCAACACCAACGCCAACTCAAACTCAAACTCCCGGTGCATCACCATCAGGTTCTCCAACTCCTACTCCAACAGTTTCGGAAACTGCAACATCAACACCAACTCCTACGGTTTCAGATACATCAACCCCAACGCCTACTCCAACAATTTCGGAAACGGCAACATCAACACCAACGCCTACGGTTTCAGATACATCTACACCAACGCCAACTCCGACAATTTCGGAAACGGCGACATTGACTCCAACACCTACGGTTTCAGAGACATCTACACCAACGCCAACTCCAACAATTTCAGAAACGGCCACATCAACACCAACGCCAACTCAAACTCAAACTCCCGGTGCATCACCATCAGGTTCTCCAACTCCTACTCCAACAGTTTCGGAAACTGCAACATCAACACCAACTCCTACGGTTTCAGATACACCAACCCCCACACCAACTAACACACCCACACCAAGTGTAACTAGTACACCAACACCTACTGAAAGTCCAACTAATACTCCGACACCTGAACCTACAACAACTCCAACAAACACCGAGACTCCAACTAATACTCCAACACCTACGGTGACATCTACTGTGACATCTACTGTGACATCTACCGTGACACCGACATTAACACAAACTCCAACACAAACATCGGCACCTTCTTGTGATATAATAATTAACGTAACATAATAATATAAAAAATGGCATTAAATATAACGATATTAGAAGTAAGTGGTAATGTAGTAGTAACCGCCAGTGGTTCAATAAATTTATCAGGTTTAACTTTCGTTGCACTAACTGGTGGCGGCTCTGCATTTGTAAATCCATCGGCAGCGGTGATTGTATCATCGGCGGTTGGATTTGATATGGACTCTTATGGTGGAAATTCAACAATCTCAAATTTGGGTAGTGGAGGATTTACCAGTGCAAGTTCATATAGTGGAAATGACTTTGGTATAGCAGGGGCAGGAAATGAAATTTATGTTAGACAAGGTTATGTTTCAAACACACCTATCAATGGAACCATAACATTTAATGGAACCAACTTTACAACTATGGGATTTACCCAAGGAACTTACACTTCAAGTTGGGCATCCGATTCAGTAACAATTCAAGTAGGTTTGCCACCATCACCAACACCAACAAATACTCAAACGCCAACTGTAACACCTACCAACACACCAACGCCAACATCAACACCACAACCAAATTCAATTGAAATTACATCAGTAAATTATGTTGGACAAATTGCGGATATTACATATACTCCTTGTTCAGGAGGAACAATTTCCTTGGGGTCTCACGTAATTCCATATACATTCCAATCGTTTAATTATACAGGACAATATTCTTTATACTTTTCAGCATTCAATAGCACCTGTAGCTATGAAATTACTTGTCCAACGCCTACTCCAACAATTTCGGAAACGGCAACATCAACACCAACGCCTACTCCATCAGTAACTCAGACTCAAAGCCCTAGTGTATCACCTTCGTCAACTCCAACAAACACTCCAACACCTAGCGGAGGTGGTAATTTGGAAGTTTACTTATTTATTGATACAGATGCTGTTATACCGAGAAATGCATTGGTAACATATATGGAAACACAACCTAACGTAGGTACGTTTAGAGGATTTAATATTGGTAGTTTATCAACATCGCAGGTTCAATTCAATGACCAAATAAATGCGTACGTCAAATACAGTGGATGGGGTCCATCTGAACCATCTATTGTCGTGGCAGATGTTTCATCTACAAGTGGTGGTGTAGACTCATTCGGTAATTCGATCATAGCGTATACATTCCAAACTGTGGAAGTATTAGATACAGTGGTACCAAGTGGTACTTTTGCTTGGTACACATGGATAGTTCCAACTGATGCCACAAACAATCAGAAATATTCCACAATCAAACAAGGTACCGCTGCGGGATCTATGACTGAAAAAACAATGAACAGCATTTATTACAATCTAACATTTGAATACAGTGGTGGCACCAATATCCCAAATGGAACTTATAGGGTATACACTACAAAAACTGATACAACCTTTAGGATTGATAATGCGGGACAAGATTTGTACTTCCAAGGAGGTACACTCATCCCATAAAAAAACAATATTTATAAATAAAAAAAATGGCATTCCAATATAAAAACCCTACTTCAGCATCTATAGTAAATGCACCCTTTTCAGTAACAAGAAACAATGACACCGGCACTAATTTTAGTGTTGAAAGTGTGGGGGGATACATGGAAGTATATACTTTACAAGATTTAATTTGGACAATACCAGAAGATGTTATTATTGATGGTGGTTCTGTTTTATTTTCTGGTAATTCCATTCCTATTAGCTTTCAATATAACGTTCCATTTTCTATTCCAAATACACTGACATTAAATAATGATGGTATTTCTTCAGGTAGAAGAAGATTGGGTATGTTAGTTTATGTTCAAGAAACCGATATTGTATATCAATATATAATTCCAAATTACACATCACTTTGGAATGCGGCTGAATCGGCAGGTTCTATATCAAATGTTGGAAGTGGTTATGAGGTGTTCAATGATACAGCCCAAGGTCAGACTTTTATGGATTCTTGGACAGGATCAACAATTGAAGGTATAAGTGGAACCACAAGATTAAACGCCAGATGGAGAATATTTTACAGTAGCGATGTCCAAATCACAGGGGGTACTTATTTTTCAGCTACGACAACTTTAGAATTATACAACTCAACCGGGGGTACCGTTTCAGTTTCAGGATTTACAGGTGTTTTGACTGCTGGTACTTTCAGTGATCAAACCTTAACACTTGAGAATAGTGATGGTACATCCGTTGTTGTTACAGGTTTTACGGGTACAACAGGAACTTCAGGAACAAGTGGTTCTTCGGGTATTAACGGCACTTCGGGATCTTCAGGTACGTCAGGATCTAGTGGTTCTTCAGGTGAAAATGGTACAAGTGGATCTTCAGGTACGAGTGGTTCTTCAGGTGTAAATGGTACAAGTGGATCTTCAGGTACAAATGGAACATCAGGATCAAGTGGTTCATCTGGTTCTTCAGGTGAAAATGGTACAAGTGGTACTTCAGGATCAAGTGGTTCTTCAGGTGTAAATGGTACAAGTGGATCTTCAGGTACAAATGGAACATCAGGATCAAGTGGTTCATCTGGTTCTTCAGGTGAAAATGGTACAAGTGGATCTTCAGGTACGAGTGGTTCTTCAGGTGTAAATGGTACAAGTGGTACTTCAGGATCAAGTGGTTCTTCAGGTGAAAATGGTACAAGTGGATCTTCAGGTACAAATGGAACATCAGGATCAAGTGGTTCATCTGGTTCTTCAGGTGAAAATGGTACAAGTGGAACGTCGGGTTCTTCTGGATCATCAGGTTCTTCAGGTGAAAATGGTACAAGTGGTACTTCAGGATCAAGTGGATCTTCAGGTACAAATGGAACATCAGGATCAAGTGGTTCATCTGGTTCTTCAGGTACGAGTGGTTCTTCAGGTGAAAATGGTACAAGTGGCACATCAGGTTCAAGCGGCTCTTCAGGAACATCAGGTTCAAGTGGATCATCAGGATCGAGCGGTTCTTCAGGAACATCAGGTTCAAGTGGATCTTCAGGTACGAGTGGTTCTTCAGGTGTAAATGGTACAAGTGGTACTTCAGGATCAAGTGGTTCTTCAGGTGAAAATGGTACAAGTGGATCTTCAGGTACAAATGGAACATCAGGATCAAGTGGTTCATCTGGTTCTTCAGGTGAAAATGGTACAAGTGGAACGTCGGGTTCTTCTGGATCATCAGGTTCTTCAGGTGAAAATGGTACAAGTGGTACTTCAGGATCAAGTGGATCTTCAGGTACAAATGGAACATCAGGATCAAGTGGTTCATCTGGTTCTTCAGGTACGAGTGGTTCTTCAGGTGAAAATGGTACAAGTGGCACATCAGGTTCAAGCGGCTCTTCAGGAACATCAGGTTCAAGTGGATCATCAGGATCGAGCGGTTCTTCAGGAACATCAGGTTCAAGTGGATCTTCAGGTACGAGTGGTTCTTCAGGTGTAAATGGTACAAGTGGCACATCAGGTTCAAGCGGGTCTTCAGGAACATCAGGTTCAAGTGGTTCTTCAGGAACATCAGGTTCTAGTGGATCTTCAGGCACAAGTGGTTCCTCAGGTGTGAATGGTACAAGTGGTACCTCAGGCTCGAGCGGGTCTTCAGGATCGAGCGGTTCTTCAGGAACATCAGGTTCAAGTGGTTCTTCAGGTACGAGTGGTTCTTCAGGTGTAAATGGTACAAGTGGTACCTCAGGTTCAAGCGGGTCTTCAGGAACATCAGGTTCAAGTGGATCATCAGGATCGAGCGGTTCTTCAGGAACATCAGGTTCAAGTGGATCTTCAGGTACAAGTGGTTCTTCAGGTGTAAATGGTACAAGTGGTACCTCAGGCTCGAGCGGGTCTTCGGGTTCTTCAGGTACAAGTGGTTCCTCAGGATCATCAGGTTCAAGTGGATCTTCAGGAACTAGTGGAAGTTCAGGTTCATCAGGAACTAGTGGAAGTTCAGGTTCTTCAGGAACATCAGGTTCAAGTGGTTCATCAGGATCAAGCGGAACTTCAGGATCATCTGGAACGTCTGGATCAAGTGGATCATCAGGAACATCTGGTTCGAGCGGTTCTTCGGGTACATCTGGTTCAAGTGGTTCTTCGGGTACATCGGGTTCAAGTGGTTCTTCAGGAACTAGTGGAAGTTCAGGTTCATCAGGAACTAGTGGAAGTTCAGGTTCATCAGGTTCAAGTGGTTCATCAGGATCAAGCGGTACTTCAGGATCATCTGGAACGTCCGGATCAAGTGGATCATCAGGTACATCTGGTTCAAGTGGTTCTTCGGGTACATCGGGTTCTAGTGGTTCTTCGGGAACGTCAGGTTCTAGTGGTTCATCAGGAACGTCAGGCTCAAGTGGTTCATCAGGTTCAAGTGGCTCTTCAGGATCATCTGGAACTTCGGGTTCAAGTGGTTCTTCAGGTACATCAGGATCTAGTGGTTCTTCGGGATCAAGTGGTTCATCTGGATCTAATGTAGAATATATTGGTATTAATTCCATACCGAGAACTTCTTCGGTTAGCACATATGGATCTTCATTTGCTACAGATGCATTTGTTGTAATACCAGTTGGATTGGATGATAAATCAGTAACGAATTTGGATGTATCTTATGGAGCAGCTACTCCACAAGATGATGCAGATTATAGGGTACAAAAAGTATCCGCTGGAGGTACTACTACTACTGTGGTAGACTACACCCATCCAGGTGGTTCTCAATATCATAATGTACCAGAACTCGAAGTTGCTCTTGCGGCGGGTGATATTTTGTTTTGGCAGATAGTTAACCCACCGACAATCGATGCTCAGGGTTATACAATAACACTAACGTTAGAGACATTTTAATGATTACAGTATTTGCAATAAATAGGACAACACCTGTTCCCTCTGTTACTCCGACACCGACACCGACAAGAACACCATTGGTAACACCTACTAGAACTCCGACACCTACACCAAGTTGTACAGCTCCTGGTAGTTTCTTAGAAGGTACTGAATGTTATGGTACTGAGTGGAATGTAATATTGAGAGCATCTAGTCTAGCGGCATGTCGAGCGGCTCAAGGTTTAGATGGTCCAACGTTTAATGCTCCAAACCAATGGAAATCTTGTTGTGATTACCAAAGTAGATTTGTTAATGGAAATCCTTCAGGTTGTTTGGTTTACGATGAAAATAATAATTTAGCAGGTGATGGTTGGATTTCTGATGGTTGTTTAAGTTGGCAAGTTCTTGGTGGAGTTGTTCAGAGCACTGCCGGACAGGTATGTTCAGGTTCAGATTTTGAATGTTGTGGAACCTCTCCTACCTAAAGTAATTTGATAATAGATTTACTAAATTATTCGGATAGGAAATTATAATACTATACAAGGTATTATAATTTTCCTCTGAAAGGTTTTTGCTGTAGAATATATTTGATTTATCTGAATAAAATTCATTACCCAAATTATATGAATTAATTTTGTGATGATCTAAGTTGCCTTCGAATTCATTTATGTTCTCCTCTAAACTAATTTCATAATAATTTATTAATTCTTTAATCTTATCAAAATTGTTTACAATTTCTTCGTAAAAAAAAATATTGGCATTTGGAAAATTTTCTAAAAAAGATTGATACCTACCACACACGGTGTGCATATTGTCTATAAGTTGTTTTTCAGTATTGTTTAGAACATTTTCTCTAAAAATTAATTCAAAAGGGTTTCTAATTAAAATTACAACTTTTTCAGTATTTGGCAAATCGACAACAAGATGACTTCTCATCAAAATATATTCTTGATCGTGTGGTATAAGTCTTAATGGTCCTTGTGTTGGTCTTTTTGATAAAAACTCGATACAATATCGAATGTAGTTACTACCAGAGCCTTGATAGGAAAATAACCAATTCACAGATTTCTCAATACTTTCGAGACAATCTCAGATTCCACTAATGAAAATGATCCTCGTTGAAACGCCGAGGTTAAAGCCAATGTTGTAAAATAACTGATTTGTTCGTTAGTCATATTGTCGATTAGGTTGTTTAAATCCTCTGATGATGTATAAGATATCGTATTGAAGATTTCTCCCATTATTTCTTTGTTTTTTTCTTGGTTTTCCATAACAATAATATATGTTGTTGTATTTATAGCAAGTATCGTAAAAAAATGGAAAAAAACAACTTACAACAAAAATTATCGGAAGACTTGGCGGTTTGGTTTGGTACCAAAAAAAAACCAAAAGGAAGCAAACAACCGAGTGGTCCGTGGGTAAATATTTGTCGTAAGGTCGATGGTAAACATCCACCCTGTGGTAGGGATAACCCTGACAAGGGTGCGTATCCTAAATGTCGTGCAAAAGGTGTGGCATCAAAGATGAGTGATTCAGAAAAGAAATCCGCATGTGCTCAAAAGAGGAGAGAAGAGAAAAAAGATACCCAAACAGGTAAGGGTCAAAAACCTGTAATGACATCATATAAACCAAAGAAAAAAACCAACGAAGGAATGCGACAATTTATAAAGTCCATTCTCAGAGAAACTGTAGAAAAAAATGATATGATCGATCTTGGTCGTATGGTAGAGATGGAACACACTTCAGACCCGAAGAAGGCTGAAAAAATTGCTTCAGATCACCTTATGGGAAATCCAAGATATTATTGTGTGTTGTTTAGAATCGGACTAATCGATGAGAAGGATGCTGAGGAGATGGCGTCTAAGATTTGCCCGTCAATCTAAACTATCAGATATATCTCGTAATGAGTGTTTGATGTTGGAAGTAATTTCTTCCTCCATTTTTTTTCTTTGATTTTCGACCGTTGAGTTGAACATGTCAGTCACTTCCTTCATAGTTCGGTCTGACATGGGTACGATATAGGAATATTTGTGATTGATCACGTTGACAATACCCCCATCGATAGTTATAAAAATCGATAGCGGGTCGTTTTTGATATACCTTTTATTTGTAAGTGGTGTAAGTAGTAATACTGAATCGGGTCTACGGATCATCTTTTTGCAGATGATCATACATTCCAATTCGTATGAACTACGTTTTTCCCTACTATAGTCCATAGACTTAATGGCTTTGAGAACCAAGGATTGGATGAGTCGTTTAATTTTGTGCAGTGTCCTATTCATAGCACAAATATAGAATTATTATTTTGTTTTACAAAATTAACGATAAGCCCCCGATTTTTTTCTTGTACCATCGAGTCCTTTGATTTTACCTTTACACACTTGAACAGCGTGTCCATTGCTATAAGCACTTGGAAATACGTCGTATCTAGCTTTGGCGGCAGCTTTACCCCTTGCACATAAGGGTGTACCAGTTTTCTTTCTACCCTCTACCATCTCATCTTCTAAGTAAGTTTCATCGTTGGGGTCTATATCGTTGATCATAAAATCATATACATGGTCAAGGGTTTCTTTGGCCTTGGAAATATGGTCGTCAGCCCAATCGTGTCCATTTTGAAGTCTTTCTTCGATTTCATCCACAGATATAGATTGAAGTTCTTCAATTTGTCTTTTCATTTGTTCTAAATTACTAAAGAACATATAGTTTTCTGTTCTTTGTTGTTCGTGAAGTTTGTTTTTGATTAACTTCAGCAACTCGGATTCTTTAAGTTTGATTGTCTTTTTCATTTTTTGTTAACAATTTGGAACATTAGTTGTTTCTTATAAGTATCCTTTTCACCACTGGTGTTTACTTGGATATCGATATAGTATTGATTCGGAATTTTATCTCGGGTATCGAAGATAAAATAATACTCGTTGGGTGTTCTATTGATCGGTGTCCAATCTTGTACTTGGACTTCCGTTGTACCCTCCTTTACAAACACACGATAGAGAGCATCCACATTTTGTAGGACATATTGTGATGTGTAGGCTTTTTTAATTGTCACCATCACTTTTCTAATATCGGTGTTCAATATTTTTTCATTTTGTTTGATTCCACTAAAATCAAAACCATAAAGAATAGGATCTTTTGATTGTGATCCGATGGTGAAGTATGCTGACGAACTTTGAAGGATAAAATTGTTTTCTACATTAGGTAATGAATTGCCGTCTTTTTCCATGTCGTACCATAGGTCGGTGAACTGACATGGTGTAGAATATCCTGTTATAGGAGGTATCGACACCTCATACACCCCCTTTGTCCTTAGACAACTAGTAAGTCCCGTAAAACCAGGGATTGGGTCTCCGTTGGGGTCTAAAATATCTACGTAAGGTGGATAATCTAAATTGATGTAGTCTCCGTTGGCAAAAGCATATAGATATAACTTATTTGTTCTGTTTACCACAAATGTATTTCTGTCATCCTCGATAAGGTCATCGTAGGTTGTCTGCAAAAATGGTTGATAAAATGTTTGTGTGTGACGGGTGAAAAATCCGACAGAATATGTCTCGGTAAGTCCCGTGATATTTTCGATTTCAGGGACATAGGCGATACCCCAACCAGTCACACCGGTAAGAGTCCCAAATAAGATGTCGTTAATCTCGCTTGTCATATCGAAATGGATATCTTCGTTTCCGAACTCAAAATGTTGTCTATCGACAATTGTCAACCCTGAGTAGTTTAGACCACCGACATTACTGAGGTTTGTGTTACTGTATACACCTGGCTCTGACCAATCGGTAATTGTTGTTCTCTGATACCAATTCGATGGTCGGGCACTGTATGGTTTGTTATTGGAAAATTGAGCGATTGCAGAGTCCTCTACATAATCGTAACCAACACCTTCGTCCCATGTCTGTGGGGCTCCTGTATCACCTGAGAAAAGGGGTATTCTAAATAGGATTAGATCAAACGATGTTGCCCTTCTCGATCCATCACTCATAGTTTCATTTAGTAATTCTTCATCGAAAGAACCTGTGTTTGTCATTACTAGGGTGTGGGTCATAGCGGTGGTACAACCTGTAGAAATTTCACCTGACTCTATATTTTCTATCAAAAGATCTAAATCCAAGTCGAAAATAAAACGAGTAAAACCGTAGGGGGTGTTGAGGTTTAGTCCATCACCAAAAAATAGTTGTGTAACAGGGTTTCTTCCCGTGTTTACAAAACTCTCGAGTTGTATGGTGTTATTCCTATTATAATATGACCTTAAAATTGACATTATAGATTTTTATAATAAATATCAAAATATCAGTTAATACGAATATTGGGGTTCAGGATTTTATTTACCGCGTTTTGTAGTTCGAAAAGTATCTGATTGGACTCCGTGCCGTCCGTTGCTACAGGTACTGGTGGGACCCCTGGTAGGGGATGAACGTGTGATACCAAGAATCGAACAATTAGGTTCAACAACTCGATTAGTTCTTCACCCCTTACCGATGACGATGTAAATGGTAGAATGTTTTCTTGAATTTGTTGTTGAGTGAAACCATATATACTATTTTCAAAGTTTACTTGTTTGTTTGACTTGTGTGATAATAGATAAACCGTATCGGCACCCATCCCAAGAAATGTTGATGACTGTGGTGTTATTTCCTTTGTTACTATATTCTCTAATTCTACCTTGATTGGTCTTCCTATTTCATTTTTGGTTCTTACCAAACCGAATTTGTAGCTTGTAGGTCCAAGACCTGGACTAAGGGTAATTAAGTTAACGAAACGTAGAGCGTTGGAATACGCGATGGTGGATGATTCGGTGGATTGAATTGTCCCACCTGAATTATCCAAGATATTTCTTATTAGTACATTGGGACGATATGCAAATGGAAACTGATCTGTAAGAGTTGGTCCATTTTGAATTTTTCCTTGATTGACACCTTGGATAAATTCGTTTATTTTCTTTGTTGTATCCTCGAAACTCAGTGCTTGAAAGGTTTCGTGATATTCTAAAAACTTTGCGGGCTCAAGATTCGAATCGTATTTTATGTTATCTGTCAAAGTCACGTTCAGTGGTTTCAGAGAAAATAATCTAATTTGACCTGTGAAGCTATTTTGACCATTATCGATATTTTGAATGTCCCACTCTATCAACTTTTTGGTCGGTACATTTACCGATGATGTCTTTAGTAACGTTTTTTTCTGTCCGTTTTCTATTTTCGAATCGAATCCTGTAATTTGTAAAAAAGCTCTTCGTGAATTTCCGATCGGAAATTTCTTAACATCTAAGTTATTAGTTTTTGAGGCTCTAAGTAGTACTGTATTTTGTTTAACAATTACATCAGCCGCACCACGACCCATAAGAGCGTTGTCACCAGGTTCAGGAAAGACACCGAATGACTTTAGGTTTTTGTAACTACCGTCAAGGTTTTTTATCGATAAAGAACTTATTACCCTGTCCCCTAATGATGTGTATTTATTTGCCGCTTGAACATGTTCAAACGGAAGACTCATCGGTGAAGAAAATGCTCCTTGTATGTAGTATACATCTTGATATGGAAATACACTATTTTGATAGATCAAGTTCACCCTTTCTTTTATCTCAGGAACTTGAGCAATATACATCGGAAGTAGTGGTAGTTGTACAAACGGATCTTTCGGACCCCACTTATCCTTTAATGGATCGTAACTAAATCCTTCCAAAGCGGCTCTGACGTTTCTATCTAATGGGTACGCACGAATACGACCGAGCATCATAGGATCTTGATTTTCTATAACCTCAGCGGGATATATAATTTTTTTTATAAGTGAATTATCAGAGTCCATTATTTCTTTGTTGATATTCTCTAAGTACGTTGTTGTACATCAATTCCACATTATCAAGATGTGTTGATAATTCTATAATCATATTTTTGGTTTCGTTAAAATCGTAATTTAAGAAATCCATTGCTTGAGTAAGTTCTTTGTTACTGCAATTTTCTATATCAGAAATTATTTCCTGAAATTTTTCTATTGGGATGTTGTTGTTTTCTATCATGATGGTACACCTGAGACTTTTTGAGGAAAAGTAAGACCAACTGGGGAAACCGTCAATGCTGGAAGTACTTGTTGATTTTTTGCATTTTTTAGTCGTTCCCTTTCAACTCCTACAATAGTGGATTTTATAGACAATAGCCAAAGGTTGGGACTACCGTCGGGCATGGGACCCGTAGGTATACCTAAAGATTGCATTTCTTCAATCGATTCTATCATTGCTCGATTATCACTGAACCCTGATCTAAGATCGGCGAATAATAACGCAACTTCAGGTATGTCATACCTACTACCTCTCAGTGCCAGTTCAACGATTTGTGTGATAGAATCAATAATACTTTTACATTTTCTAAGATCAGGAACAATTTGCGTTAGTATTATTGATAAGGCTAATAAAGATTTTGTTTGTAATAATCTTTTTTTATTGGCTTCTCGTTTTAAATTGGAAACAAGACCCCTTGTTAGTTTTTTTATATCTCTAACAATGATATCTCTCAATATTTTTATAAATGTTGCGGATATTTTTGATGCGACTTGAATGTTGAAACGAGGAAAAGTCTTTGTAAAACTTTCCAAGTTGTATACATCTTGTAATATACTATTTTGAGTATTATTTTTAAGAGCTTCTAAAGCTCGAATCATAATCATCATCGGGAATAGTACTTTTGGTGAAATTATTGCGGCAAACATTGCTTGAGGAAACTTATTTATTAAATCCTCGTCTATCGAAGCTCCTAATGCAAAGGTAGGACCAATCGTTTTGTCTTTTATTGTTTGTAATGTTTCGTTAAGAATTGTTGTATTAGCCGCTGAGTTATTACCATCAACATCTAACAAACGCAGAAGATTATCTAAAACTTCGTTATTATTAAGTGGTTGTTTTATGTTAGTACAATCGGTATATTCAAATACACCCAATTTTATGTTTGAAATTTCTGATTCTATAATTCTTAAATCTACGTCTGTAAGTTCAAAAAATGATTCATCAACACCATCCAATGGTGATACTTTAGCAATACCACTTACATTTATTTCTTCATCTGAATCAAAACAAAGTCCCATAATTCTTTGTAATATTCTTTGAAAGTAAGCTTTGTCGTTTATCTCTCCAACACCTGTTTTTAAATTTATAGATATAGTTCCAAACAGAAAATCCATAATCTGAAGATATATGTTTTTTGTATCTACTATTTCAATTGACTCGAAATAATCTGTTACAAACTGTCCAATAAGATTTTTATTATCAGTTCGATTAATTAAATTAACTTTAAAAAAACTACCTTGATTACCCTGATCATCCTGAGTTACATAAGTAAAATCAAAAAGATTTTGAAAAGAAGCACCTTTGTAATCAGATCCATTTTGTTGATTATAGGATTGATTTTCATTTTGTATTCTCTCAAATAATTCCCGATTCATTGAGAACGGTTTGGATTGTATTTCTATAGGTCTTTTTTCATAAAATAGTTTCCCAATAGTACTTCCTGTTGGGTTTTCTTTCAAGTACCCCATCAAATCAATCGATTCTACAGGTACAAAAATTCCTTGTGTGCTAAAACTTGGATCATTTATTACTGAATCATAAGTTTGTTCTTGTGAACAACCTAATTCTTTTAGCATTTCATCTACAACTATTTGTGGAATTAAACTCTTAATTTCATCCAAAGCTTCAGAAAAACTATCTTTTATAAAAGAAGATGCACTACTTGCAGAATTTCCACTAAATCGATTTTCAGGTATCAATTTATCAATATCCAACAATTTACTCAATTGTGTTTGAGCTTGTCTTTGATACCTCTTTTTTTGTTCACTAAGTTGTGACAGTGGTGATAAAGTCAAATCTGCTTTGACTTCTAAATTTGTTTGTTGTTGATTAGTAAGTTCAGTTGTGACATTTGATATTTCATTATAGGTGTCAATTGCTTTTATCCTATTCTTTAGAAAACTAAAATCGTCACTTAAATCGATTGCCATCGGATTATTTCATTTTATATGATTTATCTGACTCAATATTTTTTAGATCTTGTTGAATAAGTGACTGTAACATGTCATCATCAATATCGGTCAACATCATATTGTCTTCAGTGACTTGTGATTTTTCCCAAATTAATGATTGTAACTTAGCTAAAGTAAGTTTTTTTTCAACCACATCATTTATAATTTTCTGTTGTTTTTCTAATACTGGTCCGATTTCCCTCATATCTTGGGGATCTTTTAATAATGCCAACATTTTATTTTGAACTCTTATCGCTGTGGATCGTTGTTCAACAAGTTCATTATAAACTTCTTGCAGTAATGAAAGTATTGATTCCTTACTGAGATTGATTTCTTTTTTTTTAGGTCTAGACATATCTATAAATATAAAATGATTAGATTTTTCAATCTAACATACTATTTACAACGACTGAATATAATTTTTTATATCTTTTCATTGCACTTCTGATTTCTTTTGTTGATAAATTTGTCATTTCTCGTATTGATAACAAAATAATATTTTTATTAAACTTATTATTATCGGTACCCATAAATATAGTTTTGTAGTTCTCAAATAATTCTAACAGAGCGGTACCCAACTTACGTTCATTAATACCTAAAGTTTTATCATCCAAAGTTGCTTTTAGTTCTTTTAAAAAGTTCTTTATGACAGCATCAGCATCTGCTTTTTCATACTCCAAATAATATATCATATCAGGTCGAGTTTCTAATTGAGATGATATATCTTCATAAGATATTTTACGATTAGTTTCTTTTTGGTCTTTGATAATTTGACCCATCAAATAGTTCTTACAAATAGTACCAAAATAAGAATAAGCCTTTTTGTTTTTCTCAGGTTTGAACTTGTCCACTTTTGTCATCAAAAAAGAATGGGTGTCGGTGTGTATGTCCAAAAATACCATGTCTTTTCTATACAACTTGTATCTACGAATGATTGATGATATCATTTTATCCAAAGGACCCCTCAAAAACTCATTATATATTTTGTTTTTTTCTTCGTATGTTTCAGCCACCAAATATTTACGGACGGCATCCTCTTCAGCAACATCAAAATAGTTGGTCTGTGTTGGTTTCCTACCTCTTTTTACAGTCGTAGTTGATGTTGTAGCCGAAATCATTAATCGTTTTCAGACTTGTATTTTATATTTCTATCATCATTAAAGAAATACTCTTGTTTTGCCGAGGATATCCAAAATTTGATCTCATTTTCAGTCAGTCGATCAGGTCCATATTTATAGTTCCAAAATATAGAACCATCTCTAAGTGCTGTGTGTTTATAACCGAGCTTAGGAATTGTCATAATTCTCATCGAATTATGTGTCATTCTCAACAACATTTCATATACAAATGTAAGTTTAATTGAGGGTTTAAATCCTCCATATTCTATAAACTTCTCACGATTTATTACCATACCAGCAGTTTGAAAGTTTTGATAGTTAAGTAATGTTTCGTTCGACAAATAACCCATTTCGTGTGCGATATTAGCGGCGAATGATGCCTCATTAGTAAATCCAGCAAAAGTACCTTTTTCATCTACGTCAACAACAATTGGTAAAAAGGTATCAACATCAGGGTAAAATTTTATGTATTTTTGTACATTTGAAAACCAAATATTAGCATATTCATCATCAACCTCAAATAAAGAAATCCATTTACTCGTGGTATTTTTAACTCCGTGATTAATCTGACTTTGATAATTTGGTTCACCTTCGAAGGGTACCATTACTACATTTAATTCCCCAAAATCAAATGAGTTCAATTTAGTAACTAATTGTTCTTCGAGTGTATGAACAATTATAAGGTCATTAAATGAGACTTTTTGTGATTGAAGTGAAAGAATACACCTCTCGAAGTATATATCAAAATCTTTGCTGACAGCGGATTTGATAGGTAATATTACTGATAAATCTAAAATGTTTTCCATAATTATTCTTGTTCTTTAGTCAATTGAGCTTCGAAAGCTTCTTTACGTTTATTGGAAAAATCTGTGAAAAGTTCCAAAACTTGACTTTCAAATTTTTCTCTGTTGGTATATTGTTCAACGGTTTTTTCAGATTCATTGTAGATATCACCTACTAAATTATCCTCCAACCATGTTTGGATGATATCTGCAATCACATCTACCATCATATTAGGATTATCTAACCAAACTCCGTTTGTGTCAGTCATCCAATCAGGTTTTAAGTTAGGTTTTGTTCCCAAAACAAGAACACCCGATTTCATACACTCTAAAGGAAAAGTTCCGAATCCTGATGTAGGATCGATCCAAACCCCTAAAAATGCATCTTGTAATCCTTTAGCAAACTCTTCCTGTGTGAGTCCTCTGAGATCTCTAAATGTGAAAAATCTGTATTGAGGATATTTCAGATAAAATTGTTTGATAAGTTTGAGACCTTCCCTTTGTTCTCTTGTGTGAACCGCAATAATTGGTTTTGCGGGAAACTTTTGTTTTTCAAATTTTTCGGAAATCACGGGTGATATAACGGCAAAAGAAACTTTTTTCATAATTTTCTCAATTTCTTCCCTCTGTGATTCACTTGTAGTAATACACTTGTAAAATCCTAACTGTGTCCAACTCATACCAGGTGTTAATGTTTCAAGAACATGATCATAAGCCTGAGCAACTACTATTTTGCCACAAGGAAGATTTTTAATTTGTTCCATGATAAAACCAAAGATTTCAGGGATAATCATGATGTCTTCAGGAGCGACTTCGAGGTTAGTATCTTCAACCGATTGATGTTTAAGTTCCGAAAACTCATCACCTAACCAACTTGATACTGGTACAAACTCATTTTTTTCGTGTAGTATTACTACCGTGAATCCATCAGTGTGTAGTTTTTTTGCCATCTCATAGATGTAGGCAATTGATGCTTTAGGATTTCCTTTAGTATCCTGAACAAAAAAATACAATTTATTTTTTTTCTGTTCAATATTCTGAATAGACTTTTTAATCTTATCGAAAAGTTCTGTTTCCATTTTTTTAGATTTTTTGAATAAATTTATAGAATAACATAGTATTCCAAGCTAACCTATAAGGTGCTGTAAGTTTTTCGGAACCTCTTATACCTAATTTTTCGTCGACTTCTTCGTTTTCACTAAACACCACATCCAAAAGTAATTTTACCATTTCGTATTTAACAATTGAAATGTGTTGTGTGTCAGTAACACCCGTACTATCTGGAACAGGAGTATCGATGTAATCATCGATCTTTTCCAAATCTAAATAGTAATTTTCTCCAAAAACTTTAATCATTTTTTATAATTTTTTTTAATTTTGATTCCAACTCTTTTAAGTTAGTTATAGTATCTTCTATGTTTATGTTAGAATTATATGAAGTTTCATATTTTATTGTAGGTTTATTAGAATTATTTGACAATAATTTAGGTGACGCAGCAACTAATACATCAAATTCTTCCCAAATATTTTCCATAGTATTTTTATTGTAAAAAATAATCTTATCAACTTCACAACCAAATTTTGATATAAAAAATAATGTTGCTGGTTTTGTTTTACCGATTTGTTCACTTATCAATGTAAGTTCGATGTCTTGTTCAAGATTTATTTGTAAATCTTTTAAATCATAAAAAGTCGACATAGTTGTCGATGGTGCGTGACCAAATATCTGCATTGCAAATTCCTCATAAATAAACGAGGCATACTCTTCATCATTTTTGAAAGCAAAATGATTCTCGTAATTTGGTGTTGTATAAGGTTCTGTAATTTCGTATTTGAAGTCTTCATCAACCAAATCCAATTCGTCGATAAAATATTTTTGGTAAAGGTATTCTATCTTGCTGTAAGTGTCTCGTAACACACCATCAATTTCTATTGCTAAACGTATCATTCCTCGTACTTATCCAAAATTTGGTTTATCAAAGGGTTCCGAACGATGTCAACTTCCTTGAAGTTAAAAACACCTATTTTATTAACATTTTTAAATTTTTCGATCGCGTCCCACAACCCCGAATGCGTTTTATCTTTATACCTGTCAGTTTGATCTAAATCGCCTGATATAAAAAATTTACTATTGTATCCAATCCTTGTCAATAACAATTTCATTTGTTTAGGTGATGAGTTTTGTGCTTCCTCAAAAATCAAAATTGAGTTATCTATATTCATACCTCTCATATATGCTAAAGCAAAAACTTCTATAGCTTCCACTTCCTTGAGTTTTTCTCTGTTTTGTTTTCCAATAATTTTATTCAGGAGGTAATATGAAGGAAAAATATACGGATCTAACTTTTCTTCTACATTACCTGGTAGTGATCCCAACTTTTCTTCTGCCTCGACCGCCGGTCTGACAATAATAATTTTCTCATAAGGTGTTGATGGATCGACCAATAAATCGACTGCCGCTTTCATTGCAATATATGATTTACCAACACCAGCGGGACCTGAACAGATAGTTATTTCGTTCTCACAAAGCAAGTCGTAGTAGTTTTTTTGAGACCCCGTCAAGAATTTTTCCCTAGTTTTTCTCGGTATTATCTGATTTATAATATTTTTTTTCGTAAGATTTTTCTGAGTATAATCTTCAGTTTGTCCTGAAATCCTTGTGGGTCTTTTTGCCATTTAGTTTTTTTTTTATTTAGGGGTTGTCACTCCTCGTTGACTAACAACTATCGCGGCCATTTCATTGGCGTATATTAGGGATTTGGGTATGTCCATTGTTTCCAAATATTTTATTGTAAATGAAGATATAAAGGTATCACCAGCACCACTTACATCGATCGTTTCTTTGGGGTTTACCGATGGATATAAAATACCATCATACTGACATCCTTTTGAACCTAATGTTATTATAAATTTTTTAGGATTTTCATAAACCAACTTAATATTATTGTTATATTCATTTTCATTTAGTTTAATAAATTTCACATTCTTTATTGTCTCAGCATCCAATTTTTTCTTAGTATCCAAGATTACTAAGTAGTGAAGTTCTGAAAGTCTTTTAATAATATCAGTGGTTACAAATCCTTTGTTATAATCACTGATTATTATTGCGTCAGACTCACTGATAGTATCATTTTTCTTTGGGGACAAAAAAACTAACGGGTGAACAAAATCGTTTTCACCTTCGTCAATTCTCAACAACATTTGGTTACTTTTATTTTCAACCATTCTTGTCTTGGTTATCTTTTCAGTTTGATGCCAAAGAACAACATCGATTGTTTTATCTAATGATTTTATATTCTCAACAACATTACCACCCATACCAAGATTTTCAATTTGGTGAGTGGGGTTAAAAACAGGGACTGGAGCTTCGGGACATATTCTTTTTACATCACCGTAAACAAAAATATCTTTACCAACTTCACCTACTACCAATATTTTTTTCATATTCTAAAATTTTTGTCGAAGAAAACCCTTCGATTTTATCAAAAAATAACACTTGTTCCACCAATTGTGACCCGATTATTTTTTTATCTCTATACTCACCACCAACAATTAGGTATTTGGGATTCCAATTTCGTATTTGTTCTTCGAGTTCTTCATCAGATCCAAATCCCACAACACTATCCACACAAGAGATGCTTTCCATCATAAAGACCCTGTCATCCCATAAATTCAAAGGACGTGTGGGACCTTTGAGTTCTTTTACCCTTTCATCGTAATCAATACCAACTCTAATTGTACCAATCTTTGATGCAAATTTCAACAACTCAATATGTCCTCGATGGAGAACATCAAAGGTTCCATTTACCCATACTCTTACTTCTGAAGTGTGTCTCCCAACCATACTCTATATGAATCTTCGTCAAAATGTTCTGTTGATACCTCAAATACAACACCATCGGTAAGTGCCACCAATTGGTGAGGTTGACCAGGAAATTGTCTTACAGAGTCCCCCACCTTTAGTGTTGTTTCATTTACCTCGGCGTTTTCGGTATTGATCCATCGGTAAGTAAACTCACCTTCTTGTACATACCATGTTTCATCTTTTTTCATATGGTAGTGCATCGAGAACTTGCAACCTTTGTTAAACACCAACAATTTACCGCAGTATAGTTCGTTATTCTCAAAAATAATTTCGTGTCCCCACCCTTTAGGTATGTTACAACTTGGACATTCTTTGGCGTTATAGACAATAGGTTTTTCCATTACAAAAAGATATTATCAAAAAAACAAAAAGTATAGATTACAAATTTATCAATTGACCTGTGAGATCACTACCCTTTTTAAAAAATTTTACCTTATCGGTGAAGTCGTGAAGTAGTTCATTTATAATCTTTTTATCTCGTAAAAAGTGTTCTTCTTCCATTATAAAAATTGTATAACCCCTTTTGATAAGTTCCAACACCACAAACATTTTTTTGTTATCGACCGTGTCAGAGTCGACGTATGTTATACCATCAATAATAAGGGGTAGTGTTAGATCTGTTTGAGTGTCGAAGATGTTATTTAGGGTGTAGATATTATGGTTCTCCAAGTTATATTGGATATCTTGGGCGAAGTTTATTGGTGTTTTGATTTTATCGATATAGGATTGTAGGACAGAATTTTTCAGTTTCATATCCAAAGTCTCTTTTGATTGTGGTAATCCCAAAAATGTTCCGATGATCCTATCGTCGTTGTTATCATTCGAGACTTCTTGAATCATCTTATTATAGGTATGTTGAAGGTATCTGAGGTTGTTATCCAATAGATTGAGGATCTCTGCTGATGATGGTGACATGGATGTCACTTGAAGGTTTTTAAACCCCATACCAACAAATATACTTTGTAGTTTCGATATCACGAATTGATTGAGGGTTCCCAATACAATTTTTCCATTATCAACATCTGAGGTGGGTGGGAGATATACCACCTCTATATTCATCGGGTTTAGGATCTCGTGGATCCTTTGAAACTCACCGGGGTTAAGATTTGAGGATATAACAAATATTTTTCCAACCACATTTATTTCGTTCTCAAAACAATACCCCCACGATTCGATTGTTTCGTTGAGTTTTTTGGTATCAAATGTGTTATTGGGTAATGTTATTACATTGTCAAAGAAAAATACCACCTCAGAGTTTTGGATTGTTTGGATATCGTCATCGGGATTGTAGTTAAAACCATCTGTGATTTTTTCCACAAATGAGATATTGGTTCCTGAATTTATAATTCCGATTGTATTCATAGATTACGAATATAATCTATAAAACTCCTGAAATACATCAAATTGGTTTTCTGATCCCTTAACTTCCAATGTGACAATTTTGTTGTATTCGATTTCCTTTAGGGTTTTTGAAAATGACTTATGAAATTCATAATCAATTAATGGTACAAGACTTTGTTCTGATACGTGAATGTGATTGATAAACTTCTCAAACTTTTTGAGTTCATGGTTTGGGTCATAACCTTCCAAAATTAAATTGTGTGTATCAACCATCGTCTTGATATTCACCAAATTATTGGATACGATGAAATCGACAATCTCATTCAAATTATGAAAATACTGACCACCATAAATTTTGGTGTTAGGTTCGATAGATAGTTCAATACCGGTATCCTTGAGAAGTGAATCTATCTCTAAAAATGTTTGAGATAACTTACTTTGGAGATCTTCAGTGTGGACTCGTAAGTTTGGTGATCCAAGCACCATAACTTTTACATTTAGGATTTTACAATATTCCACCAATTGTTTGATATGAGATACGATACTATGGGTATCGTGTAGTCCCTCAGATTTGTAATTGAAAAAAATTGATTGGATAGATTCTACCTTCAATCCGTTCGTCTGTAAAAGGTTGTGATATAACTTGAGTATCTCATAATTGAGATCATCCCATCCACCGATTTTACTAAGTACCCCCTCAATGTTTGATATGTTGAGTTGTTTTAGATGTTCAAAGACTTCTTGGTTTTGATCAAAGTCCCAAGCTAAGTTACTAATTGCTAGTTTCATCCACTAATATTTTAATTTCCTTTAGTACCTCTTCCTTGGTCATTATATATCCACTCTCGTGATGAACGGTTTTGAAATTGTACTCAAACTTGGTGGGGGTAGAATAATTCATATTAGTATAATGTGGAAATAAAGATACAATCTCAGTGGTATCCAATGGTTCGGTGAACAAATTAAATAATGTTTCATGTTCAAAGTTTTCAATATAATGATCAATATCATTTGTTAGATTCTCTAAATTATACCACTGAAATGCAGAATTCAGATTTATTTGATAAACATTGTTATCGTGAATCAAATCATAAAGAACATTTTTTTTGATGTTTTTACTAAAAAGTGCTGGTAATCTAAAAATTTTGAGATCGTCAGTGTGAACAAATTCTTTTACTAACAGTTCGAACAGATACCTGTTGGTTCCATAAGACAGGGTTTTCAGGTGAATTGGTGAGTTCTCATCTGACAGAGGGGGTGTATCGGTATAAACATCAATAGTTGAAAACAATATTACCCTATCAAACTTTTGATTGGATATCGTATCGATTATCTTGTTGATATTGATGATGTCTAATGGAATATTTTTATTTACCATCCATTTAGTTGCTGGTAAACACGACAAATAAAGTGTTGCGTTTTTGTATTCTACATCATTGAATGTCGATATGTTTTTGGAGTTATAGGTAAAGTCAAATTGTATTTTTTCTTTTAATGTATTACCTATCAATCCAGTGTCTCCTACTAATATTTTCATAATTTTTTGTTTTAGTTCATATGGTTTAATATGTAATCTACAATTGAGGTGTCGGTTTCGTCGTACAATAGTAGATGTTTAATTTTTTCAATGTTTATAATTTTATCAGGTATGTTTTGAATTTCATTCCTTAAGATTTCAGTATATCGGTCTTTATCATCAAAAGATAAGACAATACAGATATCTTGTAAATTTACCAAACCTTCAAATATTTTTTCATATATTTTGTAGTTATCCTCAAAAACCACAGGTACGCATCCCAATAACAAACTGTGGTAAAAACCTTTTCTTGATTTTTGATCACCATGAGGTTGAAGTGAAAAATGGCTATCCAAATAAATTTGATCAATTTCTTCGTATAAATTTTGCTCATTCATACTGATCCATCGATTGTCTTTGACTTTGTCGGTATTGAATTGATTCAGATTTTCAAATAATTCTGTTTCAGATCTATATCTCCCTACGTAACTAATTAGGTGTGTTTTGTTTGATTTATTGGGAATACGGTATTCCACGGGGTTAGATTTTATGTGAGTACAAAAAGGGACGGGTATTTGTTTGTTTGCACTCGAAACATCCTCATAACACACAAAAAAAACATTTGGGTCAAATTCAAAATAATCCAAAAAACATCGTTGATCTTCCCACATCACATCTGAATAAAATAATAGAACTTTTTTTCCATCTTTTATAATTCCATCAATTTTATCTTGAATCTCTTGGACACATTTAACAACTTCCATAACATCATAGAAATAGTTTTTTTTCCACGCAGATAAAAAAAGATATATTGGAATAACAACAACATCAGAATCTAAATAATTGATAAGTCTATAAGGATGTGAGGAAAACATTCTGTGTAAAACAAACTCCAAAGAATATTGGGATCGTAAAACTCTATTAACACCATATTCAAATATTTCAGAAGTAATTATTTCACTGTCATTTATGATTATGGGAAATAAATTATTGTTGAACTTAGGGTCAACATCCAAAATAAAAAATTTAGTTACCATCACCCTAACACAAACTCATTATTTTTCTCAACGAGTTGCTGACTGGTAAACATTCATCCGAAAAATAATTGAAATTATCAAAAATAATTTTGTGGTTTTTTACTTTGTTCAAATAGTTTTCTTCATCTGTTAACTCTTCAAATAAAATCCTCTCAATAATATTATAATATTCTTTATCATCCATATCATTTTTATTTGGGAGAACAATACAACTATCAAATATTGAAAATTCATCAGTTGATAAATCCTTATAAATTTTCATTTCAGATTCAAAAATTATAGGTACGGTATTATGGGCAAAACATTGATAAAACGACATCCTTGTTGGAGTATCCCCTCTCAATACCATATTATATTTCGATTTGGAAATAGTTTCCAATATATTGGAGGTATCTGTTTTATGAATCCTTTTCCCAAAAAATCTTAGGAAATTTCTAAATTTGGTTAACAAAGGTCTATTTTTGTCTTTAATCGACCCTATAAAACTTATATCGTATTCTTTCGGATCATTTTTAAATGAATCTACAGTTTCAAGGAAATAACCTTCATTTGAGTTGAGTATATACGGAATTGGGATTACCCTGTTATGGGTACCTAATCTCAATGTTTGAACTGTGTTATGAATACTAACTTCTTTTTCATAACTCAAAATGAAAATTTCCTTTGGGATAGGTTCAAAAGAAATTTCAAACAAAACGTAACTGTATAACAAAAAATGTGGTTTACCCGAACTTAAATTCAAAAAACTCTCCACGTAGTTACTCCAAAAGAACTTTATATAGTCTTCTTTGTAATCTACACCAATTGTAGGGGGTTGTAATTTTGGTACGGGAAGGTCAATACTGGATTTATTTAACCATAATGAATATAATTCAGTCCACTTGTTTTCTTTTACCCGACCAAAAAACAATTTTGTAAAATCTATCGGAATAAATGCTAAATCACAATCATCTATATTTTTGACAACTTCAAATTTTTTAGTCAATTGAGATTTATATAAATCATATAAATTCATTTCAGAAGGGGGACTATGAAAATAATCCATGAGATCCTCTAATTCTTCCAAGTTGTAAATAAAAATTTTCATAAATTTTATTATCTAACCCAATTTATTTTTATTTTTTTTGATGTTGGTAAAAGAAAATTTCGTAATTGAAATTGGAGTAACCTCTCAGGATAAGAACAATTCAAATAGTATAGTGAGTCAATATGACCCTCGTAAGTCATATTCAAATGACAAACATTATTCTTAAATGAATGTTTTATATTTCTATTATTGAGAATTTTGTGGTTTTTTTTCTCAAACGACTTATTTAAATTATCATAGTTCTCATACAACGAACAATATTGTTTCATTGATTTTGGATTTCCATAAGCAAATACATCACAAATTATATGGGTATGTTCGAAAACATGTACTTTTTTCAAATTGTGTTCTACGTACATTTTTTCGCAACTTAAACAAGTAGTAGAATTTGAATCAGGGTGTTCGTGTCCACAACCTTTGTTTGGAACAAAAATTATTTTTTGTTTTAAATCTTTGAGAAGTTCATCATCAACCAAGAACTCCGTAAATTGATTTTCGAATCTGGTTCTTATTACTATATCATATTTTATATCATTTGTAATTTGATATTCTTCAAAAATTTTATAAGATTGACTGATCGAATATAATTGTGATTTTATAAAAACTTCGGGAGATGAAAAATTAAAGTAATTAAAATTAACAGGTTCCAAACTATTGATAAAGGTTTTATTGTTCTCAACAACATACGATTTCACGTTAGGTATTTCCAATATTTTGTTTTTCACTAAATCTGTATTAACCGTATCTTCTAAATTTGTTTCGGATCCTTTAAACCCGAAATTATCCCATGTGTGAATAAATACATCATAATCATAATCACTCAAATGTCCAAAAGATTTATTAATGTTATTATCTCTGATATGTCCAGAAATTAATATTGCAATCTTTCCTTTTCTTTTTGCCGTTTTTTCAACGTGTTTAGGGTTTTTTGGTAATTCCAAATATTCTTTACACTTCGAAATTTCATTTTCAAATTTCGCGTATTTTTTTATTTGGTGTCTTGATATTTCTTCTTCTGAAGGTGAACGATTTAGGTATTTTTTAAATAAATCAATTAGTTGTATTCTTTCCATTAGTAATTTCTTTAATATAATCTTCAATTAAATATATCCCCTGAATTTTACCTGTAAAGCAATTTACTAAATTATCTGATTGTGTTATAGACGGATATCTACTATCTGATTTTCCTTCTGTTTTGGTTTTTGTAGAAATAAAATATGAAGTATACATAAATTCACTTAAGAAAGTTGGATAATACGACGTAATTTTTTTTTCAATTAGTTTTTTTCTTTTTTCAATTAAATTTGAATCAACATTATTTTTTACATATTCTTTCAGTTTTTTTATTTTTTTAAACTTTTTAAGGGGTGTGAACTCGACATCTGTTACAGTGTACAAATCATCCATATACGGATAAATAGAAAAAAGTTTACCATCAACTACCGTTATAGAATCAAATGGTGTTTTTTTTATTTTTTTGTAAATTAATGATAATGTAGTTTCATAAAAAGAATTTTCAGTACTTTTATTAGTAAGATGATTGTTTGTTGCATTTATGACCAAGTCATATTTTTTTTGTAGTCCTCGTAATAAATTAGGTGTTATGAGTTTTTTTTCGAAGTTTAAATTTAAGTTGAAAAAATCAAACATTTTTCTAAAATCAATATGTTGTTCTTTAGTAATTACACACCCTTCGAATGATTCAGAATTGTATAAAGTTTCTTCGAACTCAAATTCTTCAAATATCTTCAAATATGTTTTGTAATCTAATAAGGAATCATTCTTTGCCACACAATAAAGATTTTTATCAATTTTGTTAGTGGCAAATTCATAATCATTTATAAATCGAAAAAAAGTTTTTTGACATAATTCTCTTGTTTCAAAGCTCCTAGCATAGTGAAATCCAAGGTGTAATCGATTTTGATTATTATAAGAAGTTTCGGTAAAAAGTTTTTTATTTTTCTCAAAAATGGTGACTTCATGTTCTTGTTGTAGTTTGTGTGTAAGATGACAACCAACCCAACCTCCACCAATTATTGCTATTTTCATATTTAATTGTGTACGGTAAGTATTTTATTTAATTTATGATATCTCAGACCAGGATATCTCATACACTCTTCCACAAAAAGTCCGTCACATATACTTGATTTCAAATTATTAATACCAATTTCTTTGGCAATATCTGTTCTCATCACAAATGATCCCCAATCTATTTGATTACGGAATGGTTGAGAACTTAGTACTCGATAGCCAATGTGATTGTGTAAACAATCGAAAGAAATAAAATCAAACATACCAAGTAGTTTTTCTAATTCAGATACTGTGTTCGGAAGGTAATAATCTTGGATCGATGTTTGAATTATAAATTCTGAATTAACTAAGTTTAATGATTTTTTTCTATTATAGTGACCCCAAAATCCTTCAGGAGTTTCATTACTAACTAATGTGAATTTATCTGATCCAAAAGTTTTTACCACATCCTCAATATAATTATTTTTTTCGTCACAATAAATAATGCATTGCCAATTACTATTTTTTTGAAGTAATAAGCTACTGATAAACAGATAAGCATCGGTAGTTTCTTTATACGCAGTTGCTACAAAAGTTATCATAAATTTTCCTTTTTTTATTTATAATTATTTTCACGAACTATTTTATTCGGGTTACCGTATGATACTGTGTTGTTATCCACATTGACAACAACATTAGAACCCATTCCTATAATATTATTATTACCTATAATAATTCTGTTCCTGACAGAAACATTTAATTTTATTTTGTTTTTATTTCCTATTTGAGACCATCCGGCAAGAATAGATGAGACACCAATTTCATTATCATCACCAATACTGACATCGTGACCGATATTTACATAATTCATTATTAGATTATTACTTCCAATTTGGGTGGTACCACTTACACCGCACATTATTGAAACGTGATTACCAATTCTATTGTTATCACCAATATTTATGACACCCGTTGCCACTTCAGCATCTCGAATAAAACCGGGCAAACCAATCACTACGTAGGGATATATAATATTATTATTTCCAATAGTAACATTATCACCGATTATTGCGGTAGAATGTATTTTGTTAGAGCCTAGAATATTCCACATTTTACAAATTATTTTTGTGAAACTTGGCTGGTGATCCAAACCAAATTTCGTTATCACCAACATTATCTCTAACTTGAGAACACGCACCTATTATAGAATTTTTCCCAATAGAAAACCCCGGCATTAGGGTTACGTTTGCACCGACAAGGGTAAAATCATCTACTTTACCAACAACCTTAAAGTCACCCTGTTTTAAATCTGGTGTATCTGTCAAGACAAATCCATACTTGATTGTTACATTATCACCAATTTCTGAGTTAGCTGAAATAGTACAACGACTTCCGAATTTCGTGTTGTTTCCAATTTTCACATTTTCACGTATTTCACAGTATGCAGTAAAAGAACAATTATTACCTATTACACTACCTTTCCTAACTATAGAGAATGGACCAATTTTGGTATTTTCACCAATTATTACATTTTCTTCAATTACAACAAACTCACCAATTTCACATTTTCGTGATATTGATGATGATGGATCAATCACAGAGGTTGAAGATTTTTTGTAGGATGTGTCTAAATATTCGAATATATTATCTATTCGTGATCGTTCTTCAAGTGATATGTTGTTCATATGATTCAAGCCTGCAATTTTACTAAAACTATTTTTATTAACATTTGTTTTTACGTCCAAAAGTATACCCCCAATTTCCTTACAAGAGAACATAATTTGACGAGGGAAACGTTTTAACTTAGACCATGAGTGAGAATCGGGACTTGTGGATATATTTTGATCCCATAGTTGACCTCTCAATTCTCTTATAACCTTTTTACTAATACATCTTCCCGGTGCTATGGGTTCTCCACGTCTACTGGGATTATTTTTATAACCTTCAGAATAAAGTATTTCTCCAGTATTTTCATCTAAATAATAAATGTCTGACCAACTAATAATGTCATAATTTAAGATATTTTCATAAATTTTACTCAAAACAATATTATCAATAAAATCATCACTACCCAATAACAATATGTGTGTGTATTCATCATGTTCAAGAAAGTAGTCTAGTCTTCTATTTAACTTCGAGCCGAAAGGTTGATTAGGGTGTTCTATATATGCACAACCCAATTGATCACAAAGTTTTTTACTTTCTTCACCTTCACTTCCAATTGCCAAAACGTCAAGTCCTAAATTGTGATAGTGCTTTACAAATTTTGTAAATAGATCAAATCTTTGCCACATTAGTGTGGCAACTAAAATTTTGGGAGTTTGTGACTCATATTCCATATAATCTTGATCTTGTTTTTGTGGTAAGATATTATCATACATATCATTTTGATTTGTAATAATTTCACTATGAGTAATGACATCTGTATTATTAATAATTTCAGGAGGAATTAATTTATCTTTTAGTGGGAGATCAATTATCTCAATTGTTTGTATTTGACTATGTGACGCGGAATGAAAAGTATTACTTTGGTAAAAAATTGTAATGGTATCGTTCGGTTTTATTTGTTTGTTTTTGACTATAAGACTATTATTCAATGAGGTATAGTTTATAACAATAGTTTTTTTACCAATATTTTTTATGGTATGTTTTTTTCCTGTTTTTTCAAAAATGGATGACAAATGATTATTGGTATTGATATATTTCATATTCAATAATTAGGTTTCATAATCTCTTTTCTTTCCAAAACCTGAATTTGGAACAATTACAAAAACTTCATTTATCCATTCTTTTTTTGGGATAATTTTACTCAATGAGTTTAAGTATCTAAAATCAGCACATTTAAAAGCATCCCACTGATACTCTTTTGCCCATTTTGAATGAACTGTAAAACAAGATCCTCCGATGTTTCCCAATTCAATTTTTTTTGTCAAAAACGCATCATCATTGGGAATGATATTTGTTTCACCAATTAACATTTTCCAAATCAAGATGGTGTCTTCGTCTATGAGTTTTTTTGATATATTTTCGATAGTAAATTCATCTTTAAGATAGTCATCATCATCCAAAAAAATAATCCATCCCTCATCAATTGTTTTCAATATAGGATTAAAATACAAATTATGGTAAGATGACCAAAAAAACTTACCCAAAAAATGAGGTCCCATATAGTTATTTTTTAATTTTTCTCTATCAACCCATATTGTAGTTAGACCATCGTACTTAAATAAATATTTTTCAAGGTCAGTTGGGTTATCGTAAATCACAATGTGATTTATATTTTTGTAAGTTTGATTTTTTATGGAACGATAATTTCTATCGAAACCGTTTGGTCGATTTGATGTACGTGTTATTATATTAATTAATGGATTCACTGTTCTAAAATTTTATCCAATTTTTTAATTTATCTTTGTTTTCGTAAACAAATTTTACTAAAATGTTCTTGAAGTCCTCGTTCATCATCTCAATTTCCTCACTGTTATTTTTTCTAGTTTGACTTTCATAGTGATATGCAACTAAACTACCATTATAGATATTAGTGAGTCCTGAAATAATACACTTTAGATTCAGTTCAACATCCTCAAAACAAATTCGGTAGGATTCATTAAATCCATTAATTTTATTGAAAACATTTCTTCTTATCATCAACAATCCAGCAGTGCTACCAACAACATTTGTTATAGAGTTAGTAAAGTTATAATAAGATTTAAAATTTTTGTGACCTAACATAAGTTCTTTAGTCGTGTCTGACAGTCCAGTAATTATACCATCATGTTGTATTGTGTTATCTTGGAAGTGTAACCGAGCTCCAACAGTACCCGCTTTAGGATTCGAAATAAATGTTTTTATCATACCGTATACGACATTATTCAACAACTTTATGTCATTGTTACTAAACACTATAAATTCAAAATCTTCACTAATATAATTTTTGACAACGTGATTGTTAATTTTAGAAAAATTATAATAGTCATATTCAATAAAATGTATTTTTACCGAATCTGAATTTGCTTTAATAAATTTTTGAATTTCTTCTTTTTCAATTTTATCAGATCCTGTGTCAGCAATAAAAATTTCGTAATTTACATCAATAACATGTTCTATGAAAGAGTTTATACAATCGAATAATAAATTTAGTTTACTTTTTGTTGGTATTATAACCGCAACTTTTCCTGTGTTTTTGGATAATTTACTTTTAATCGGTTCAAAATAAACACTCGTTGGTTTTAAGTCAATCGGTAGATTTTTATGATATTTGTTTAAGAATAGTTCTTTTGAATTGAAGAATTCTTCGTTAGGTTGTCCCACAGATTCGTGTGTAATCTCGAATGACGATGTTACACCTATCTTGACTCCGTCTAAAAAATTTGATAAACAAAATGGATGATCATAATAATGAAATCGTCCTATTGTTTCATCAAAAAAATGTTTTACTTTAGTCTTGTCAAATGACAAAAACAAACCATCAATAGAGACCACAGGAATTAAGTGAGGAACCTTTTCGGAGTATTTACTCAAAAACTTCTTAGAATTTGGTGGATGATGATATACTTGACCAACCATAGTCTGATGAAGTCGTTCCCAGTATATTCCTGATTCAGGGAAGTATGCTGTCCCTGCTTTTCCGATTATACCATAATTAGGATTGTCAGAAAAGTCCTTCAGTAGTTTTTTTCCCCAATTTTTTTCTAATTTTACATCATTATGTAAACAGACAACAATATCAAATTTGGATTCTTTTATACCACGATTGTAAACCTCCGATAATGAATACTGATTGTTATTTTGATATTGTAATATTTGAACGTCATTTAGTCCAACAGTTCGAACCAAGTGATTTTTAAAGTTATTATTATATAACTCATCTTTGTGGGTGGAGTATATTATTGTAATCATTATTCGAAGACTTCGATGTCAAAATTTTTCTTTATCATTTTTCCCCACTTTCCTTCGTATCGTGTTGCTTTGACGATATGGTTGTCAATCCAGTGATATTGTCCCCCTCGTGGTTTGTTCATGAGAATTCCGTGATATTGGTATCCGTGTTTGCTTAACCATTCTTCTGTCACTTTTCTATGGGGCTCAGTTCTCGAGGTAAAAAAGGTTATGATATTCCCTTTATCATACCAGCTATTGATCATCTCTACAGAACCATCATAGGGTAGACAAGTTTCCATTCTCCAAGGTTCTTCGTTGGGTACATCCTCCGTTATGGTACCATCGATGTCGATAAGATAGTTTTTTACTCCATCAGGTAAAACAGGACTGACTGTATTGACATTATATTCCTGTTGACCCGAATCCATTGCTACCTCTTTCATTTTGTTTTATTGTGTTTTGTTCCACCAATTTTACCCATTTGCCACTGACCACAGGACACAGAACACCCTGAGCGATTTTTTGACCTTCTTCAACAATTATATCAGAATTGTTCATATTCATAAGAACCACTTTTATCTCTCCAGTATATCCTTGATCTACGGTGCCAGGGCTATTGAGAACCACTAATCCTTGATTTAGTGCCAGTCCACTTTTGGTTCTTACTTGTATCTCATAGTTTTCAGGGATACTAAAAAATAGTCCCGTTGATACTAACTTTCTTTCGAACGGTTGAAATAAAACTCTTTCGACTGAATAAAGGTCAAAACCTGAGTCTGATTCATAATTATAAGATGGATCAACTGACTTGGTGTGATCTTTCTTGTATTTTAGTTCTATTTGCGGATGAATTTGATTGTAGGCATTTTCTAAGTCAGATACTCGAATACCTTCGATTTCGTCGACGTAATCCGAATCTAAATCATCTAATTGATCTTGAAGTTCTTTGAGGATCTTTTCTAAGTCTTCGGGGAATAAATTGTTATTATCCATTATGTAAGCTCTTTAAATTTCTGTACTAATTTTATCAGTACTTCAACATCTCTTTCACAATATTCAACAATCAAGTCTAACTGATTTAGTTCGTAGAATGCTTCGTGAACACGATTACCTGTCACTTCACCTTCTTTTGGTGAGGGAATGTTCATCGCGGCACACATTAGTTCCAAAGATGATAATGCAAAGTTATTGCCCATTCTCCAAATATCGATTGTATCTATTGCTTTTATTTCCCACGGTTTTGTATCGTAACTTGGTAGAAGTACCGAAGGTCTGATACCATTGATTACCATCCTTTTTTGTAAGGTAGGAATGTCGAACATTTTTATATTGTGACCACATAAGGAAAAATCCAATTTAAAAACCTTATCCATTAGAGAGTTTATCCCTTGTAGTAAAACCTTTTCATCATTATCTGAAAATGTTTGAGTATGAATTTTTCCATCGGGAGTCACAAACGCAAAACTGGCACACACTATTCTTGAAAATTCAGGTACCAACGCAGCTCTGTTTAAAAATACTTGGGCTGGTTCCAACCCTTGATCTTCAGGAAATCTTTTTAAAAACCAATCATAATAATTATGAAATTGTTTCAGTAGTGAGGGATATTTTTCACCTAACTCGGTATAATCTTTTGTAATTCCGACCGTTTCGATGTCAAAAAAAAGTATTTTGTTTATAGATTGTGTTATCATAGAATAGATTTATAAAATTCTGCACGGTTTTTTGTTACAACATTCAAGTCGTACTTGTCTTTTACCGTTTCGTAAAGTCGTTCTCCTAAATCTGCCGCCCAAGTTGGGTTATTAATAAGTTTTTTTACGTACTTATACCAATCACCATTATTTCTACCTTCGTCAACCAACAACGCGTTACCATCCACAAATTCACCTTGATTTAAAGAATGTTTCAAATCAATTGTGTAGGGTCCTATATTCGAGGCAATAATTGCTTTTTTGTAAAATCCCGCTTCGATTACTTTAAGTTGGGATTTTACTCTGTTAAAAAGGTGATTCTTGATTGGTGCCAATGATACGTCAAATTTGGAGTAATTTTTGGCGTATGATTGAACAGGTCTAGTCCAAATCCTTCTATAAAATTCATCGGCAAACTGAGAATCATCTTCCTCAACAAACCTGTCTAAAAATTTTATATATTCAGGACTAATTAGCTTATACTTGTTAGTGAAAATTTCTTCATATTTTTTCCAAACTGTTTCTTCAGGTTTGATAGGTCTTTGTTTTTGTTCTCCTGTCTGTTTGTTTATTTCAGTAACAGTACCACGAATATCAAAACCACATACATAAAATTGAGCCTCATTTTGATGTTGATGTATTTTACCAAAAATACTTTCTAATAAGGTCAAATCGTGAAGGTGAGACGATCCTCCGAGCCATCCGAATCTTAGTTTATCACTCGGTAATGTTGGTTCGTTAAACTGTGGTTCTTTTGCGTTTATTGCGTTTGGAAAGATGACAACATTTTTATTAAGTTTTGCAATTTCCGTTGCGAACATAGGTGTTGTTGTCATAACATATTCTGATGATCTCAGATTGTTTATAATTTTTTCGTGGATCTTGTTGGTAACAATAAGATCGTGAATAGGGTGTTCTTTTCCAGGTAACCAATAGTCATCCAAGTCCATTATGGTTACAATTCCTAAAGACCTTAGTGTTGCCAATAATTTTGGTGTGTTTTCGTAATCACCAGCAATTGTACGGTGAAAGTGTACAATTTGATAATTTTTCCAAAAGTTTATATCATCCATCGGAACTTGAAACAATATATCTATGTGAAAATCATCAGGATATTGATTCTGTAGTATTACGTGGGGATCAATAGATCTATATTTCCCAACACCCGATTTGTCTGAGGGTATAACTAAAACATTAATTTTGGACATAAGTTGTTTTTCCAAAATATAGGAATTTTAAACAACAAATAAAAGTCCTTATTTCATTTTTTTTATTTTTGTCAACACACCTTCGAAAAGATGTTGACCTACTCTTAATGAAATTTGTTCTTTAGTCCTTTCGGTGGATTCTACAACTAACCCCTTCTCTGTTAAAACTTCTTCAATTGTTTCTCTCAACATTTGTTTTAGTTCTACCATGTTGAAATTTGATTTTGTTTCTTGAATAAGTTGTTTTTTTTCTTGTTTAACAATTCCACCTGAGGCATTCGTTTTCATCAATCTTGAAGCGGCTTCTACTAGTTCATCACTCAAAACTGTTTGACTACCTGCCATAGCAGGTTGTTCGATTGGGTGTTCCATCATAAGTTTTTTTATCTCATCAGGTAATTTAGAATTCATAATTCTATCTTTTGTTGGAACGTGTTGTTGATTGACTTTTTGTGTTGGTTGTTCGGATAAAAACTCTTGTGGTACGTTATATCTTGCTTCTGGTACCTCAAAAGATTCAACCATGTTAGATGGTAATGATTGTGCAGATCCTCTTGGTGTTTCCCCGTGTCTGTCCATTATTTGTTTGGCTAACACCAATTTTTGCATTAAGTCCTGTTTCATTGTGTTGTATCTGTTGTATCGAATTTAGCTATGGTGATAATATCAACCATATCCTTATCACCACTAAAGTTATATCCAGGTCTTGATTTAGTAAAGTTTTTACGGAGTGGTTTAAACATAGTTGTTTTATCTACACGAAAAAGTCTCCATCCTGGTTTAGGACTATGTGGATCACCTAAATATGCCGTATGAGATGCTCCAGCGTCATCCCATGCTCTAAAAACCATATTACCTGCTTTGGAACGTCCCAAAGCTACAGGTTCTATTTCTCTGAGTCCTTTTCCACCAGGTTCGTCACCATCGTAATATATTGAGCACACTTGTTTTTGGTCGATTGATCGTCTGATATCGTCAATCGATGCCGCCTCAGTTATGAGTATTTTTAGTGACTCAAGTAGTTTCATTAAGCTTCTCCTTCGACTCTGTAAGGTTTGTTGGGTTGAAAAGCGTTGAATTTGATATTCATCTTTCTTTCAAATACATCGATGGATGTACCAGCTTCCGTATTATAAACGTCCAAGTATACACCAGTCCCACGACCCAAGTTATCTCCATCAGCAACAGCATCGGGACTCGTTGAAGAATATCTATTTCCAACTTCACTATAATCGTTTTTGACAATATTTTTCTTTCTTTCGATATCAGCAATTACCGTCAATCTATTGGTAGGTTGCGAAAAATCTAAATTTAGTTGTTCCATGTTATAAAAGTTTTTTCATTATGTTATTTATCCTTCTAAGGCTTTCAGTGACTTGTAAATCATATTTTTCAATTGATTTTTTGTGATCATCATCTTTACTGATATTCATATTTATGTTAGCGTCTTCGGGTCGTGTGTAATTTTTGTCAACCATACCAGTGTTGTTCCTGATATTATCAGAACCTGATAAGGAATTTCTTGCACCCGATAAAATAGAGTCCACAAAGTTTTTCATTTTACCCTCTCCGTTCAAAATAAATGGTGCGTCTGTGTTCGTTCCTTTGTGACTATCGAAAAAATTCTTAATTCTTTTTAGTTCAGGATATGATAACGACGTTGTTCTTTGTAATCTTTTATTCCTGTTGTAACCCTCAACATTTGAATCCGCGTCTTTGACTTTACGGAAACACACTTTCATATGATTACGCATTTCTTCAGGAAAATCCCAAACTTCACTATATAGTTTATTGTTCATTCCTAATAAATTTTATTATTTCAGTTTTACTAATACCATTTTTTTCAATCTGTTTCAATAAATTTTTGACATTTTTTTTAACCAAAAGTGGAAGATCATCAAACTTACTTACACTTTTCTTACTTCTAATACCCGAATCATCCGATTTTTGAACAATCAGATCTTCTAACATACCAATCATTTTGTTTCTTTCAACTTCCTCAATCTTTTTCTCTGTCAATCGTTCCTGACCCTTCTGATCCAATTTTGTTGATTTACCAAATGCTTTACATCTTTCTTCTGGATTTTCAGTTTCCATTTGTTTCATCTTTTCAACACAATCTTCATAGGTATCTCCCGATACTACATCGTAACCAAATGCACCTGAAAGATCTTCCTCTCTTACAAAACTTTCACCATAATAAACTCGGTATCCTCTGAGTCTTGGGTCACCAGGTTGTCTTGTTGCAAATACTGTTTGATCCATTGTCTTTGTAGGTGACATCTTTGGATCGTGGATAGGGATTTTAGAATTGAGTAAACTACCATCGTAGTCGATAAGTTCTTCGATTTCTTCTTTTTTATTTTTTTTGGTTGTAATCTTATCCACAATTTTTTTTAGGTCGTCTTTAGAAAATTTCTTTTTAGATTTCAAAACTTTTTCTACCAACATAAGAACAGATTTTTCTTGTGTTACAGGAACGGAAATAACCTCATCGAACTCACGAGCCTCACCAATGGTATTATTAACGGAGTAATAAACATCGATTTGTTTTTCATTCTTTTTCAGAAAAAAGTATGTGTTGTTAGAAAAATATTCGCGGCCGAAAGTAATCATATTGATTTTTTACATATAAATACCGCAACAAAAGTATTTATGTCATATGGCATATCAGAACATCGTCCAATACGTCTATAATAAATGGTTTTTACGACCAACCCAAGACATTACAGACCTTTCGTTAGCATCAGATGAAAGACAATATAATGAAGAAGTTATATTTTCACCCCTTCTGATTGGAGACACGGATGGTAATGTTATGCCCATTAAAATTGATCTAAACTTTTCAGGATCGAATCAAGGATTTATAATTAATTATAACGAGTATGTTGACGAAAATATTCTAATATCACAAAACTATTACAATATCTCAAATGAAGACCTAACTTGTTTTAGACTCAAAACCATCTGTGATATCGGTCTTACTGGTACTGACAATGGATTAGTGACTTGTCTTAGTGGCGAAACAATTCAGTACACCATGGGATTACTTGATCAATCCGAAGAGTTCGATAGATTGAAATTTGATCGGAGGTTCAAAATGTTCCAAGTCACCGGTTACACATCAGAACCAAATCATAGATTTTCAGGACTTACAGAAGGTATCAATTATTCAATAGTTTCGGTAAATTCACAACCAATTGGAATATACAACGAATTGTATGGTGGTTTTTATCAAGGATTTTATAAGTTGTTTGGATATGACTATGAAGTCTTACCAACAAGATTCCCAAAAGGTTGGACTGTTGAAATGACCTTAAAGCCCCGTTTTGAAGATGCTTACTTACCACCTTCAGGACAAACAACACTCAATGATTTTTATCCTGACAACTCAGGTATTTTCTTTTATATGGGAACCCGTGCTGAAAATAAGTTTTGGCATTGGGCAAACGGAGAAAACACTGGTGACACCTCATATCAAAGGGTTACAACACCACTGACAGGATTATCGAGTTGTATGTGTACCTCACTGAACCCTGGTTATACAACAGAGACAAAATCTACAATAGACATCCGATCAACAGGGGCAACAATCACCGTTGGTAAATATCTTTTGTGGGAACCAGGTGATGAGATATTGGCCTACCACCAAGAACTAGAATATGTGATCGGTACTGTAATTTATTATAGTGGTGATTCAGGACTTTTAGAATTTTCTATTACAACAAGTGTTGGCGTTGGTTCTTTCCCTGCGTGGAGAATTGACAGACCCGATTACTTGGAATATGCCGAATCTAATTGTGTTAGGGTATATCCTACCTCAGGATCAACCGATGTTCATAACATAACTTACTGTAATTGTTGTTTTCCACCACCCATTCCTCCTGTCCCTGAGCACAACCCTTTATTCGATTCTATGTCAAATGCTCTTGCCATCAGGTTCAGTGGTGACCCTCGTAACCCAAAAATCTGTGTTAGGACTCTTACCTTCACCGGTGACTGCGTGACAACCGGATCTTGTGAGACATCAGGAAATGAAACAGTGACAGGATATTCAATAAATAACTATTGCTCTACCCGTGGTATCTATGATGATTGTTTGGGAACAGACTACTTTGACCAGGAACATTGGGTGTTGGTCGATGCTGTTTTCGAGAGATACAGTTGGTTTGACTTTTGTGATCTGTTTTATCGTGGTGGATTGGGAACTATATCAACAACCTTATATACCGCCACCACCGCCAACAATTCCGTATCATTAATTCAACCTCCACTTACCCACGATCAACTACGGGCGAAACGAGAGGAGTATGTGCAGTTAAATTATCAGTGGCTCATAGAGGAATACTACCGCGTTGGTAAGTTAAAACTTTACATCAACGGTCGTCATTTTGAGACCTTTGATAATTTTGAAGAGATAATCCCTCGTGGTTTGTTTGGTCATAAAGAAACCCAAGTGGGTGTCCCTTTCAATATTTCTTGGGGTGGTGGAACTCAGGGTTTACATGAAAACTTGGTTTTTTCAGCAATGCCTGAGACACTTTGTGGTGAGTATATTCAGGATCCTGAATTGTTCCCTGATAATATATTGAGTGGCACATCTCTGAGTGGGTTGTCCACCAACATTATTTTAGAGAAATATTTTGCCGGTACTTTCGATGGGGGAATTTCAACATTCCATATGTATGCAAAACCTTTGTCCGTACCTGAAATTCAACATAATGCAAGAATATTGTATAATGAGTATGATTTATTGAATCCATATTGCTTAAATTGTGAAATACCAAATACTGACGATTTCACTTATCAATTCATCCAAGAATAATATTATGAACAACTACGGAGTACAAATATCAAGTGTTTTTTATTCAGGTAGAACCTGTCAAGTTCTATTTTTGGAGGACGGGACTGACATTACGGTAAATCTTGGAACAGAAACTATTCCATTTACCTACTTCCCACCTGATGGTACTCCTCAGGGTAAATATTTTATTTATTTTTCGGGTACGGATCAAACATTTGTTGTTGATGTTGTGGATCCAAATCCGACTCCTACACCATCGGTCACACCTACTTTGACACCTACGCCAACAATTACTGATACTCCAACTCAGACACCTACTCCAACAATTACTGACACACCAACACAGACTCCAACACCTACGGTAACAGATACTCCAACACAGACACCTACGCCAACAATTTCAGAAACTCCAACTCAAACTCCTACGCCAACTATTTCTGAAACACCAACTCAGACACCTACGCCAACTATTTCGGAGACACCAACTCAAACTCCTACGCCAACTATTTCTGAGACACCAACTCAAACTCCAACACCTACGGTAACAGATACTCCAACTCAGACACCTACGCCAACAATTACTGAAACACCAACTAATACTCCAACACCATCAGTTAGTTCGACACCAGGAGCTTCACCTTCAGTAACTCCAACGGAGACACCAACAAATACTCCATCCAACACACCATCAAACACTCCAAGTAATACGCCATCATCAAGTACTACTCCGTCAATTACACCAACAGAAACACCGACACAAACCCCATCAAATACTCCTGAGGTAACTCCAAGTAATACTCCGAGTGAGACACCAACTCAAACCCCATCAAACACTCCTGAGGTAACTCCGAGTAACACTCCGAGTGAGACACCAACTCAAACTCCGTCTAACACACCAGCGGTATCACCAAGTAACACTCCAACGGCAACTCCAACGATAACTCCTACCAATACTCCAACACCATCACCCACACCTAATATTGTAACATCAAACCTACAACTACAATTATTACCAAGTAGTTATGTTGGTTCAGGCACTGTTTGGGATACAACGGTTGGGACTACAGATGCAACATTATCAGGAAGTCCAACTTATAATGTGTTAAGTGGATTTACATTCAATGGAACAACATCGTATGGTAGAATCCCAAGTGTTAATGATGTTACAAACTTTACAAATACTCAGCAATATACTATTGAGATTTGGTTTAATCCGAGTAATGGGCAACCAAACGCAGGTGAAGCAGAACTGTTAGAAAAATGGAATTTAAATAACGAATCAAGATATCCTTACACAATTAGATTTAATGAAGGTGCGAGTAGTATGTTAGTTGCCGCTTATGATGGAAGTAATTTTCCTTCGGTTAGTTTATCTGGATTCCCTGTAAATACTTGGAGACAATTAGTTGCTGTCTTTGATTTTGGTGTCGATAAAACTCTTACAGTTTATAGAAATGGTGTTTCTGCGGGAAGTGAAAGTTTAGTAGGAGTTGGACAAGTAAGTAACACGAGCCCTGTAGGTATTGCAGGTAGAGTTGCATCAGGAACGGGAGCATTACAAGTTCCATTCAAGGGAACTGTCGGAATCATAAGAATGTATAACACATCATTGACGGGACCCCAAGTGTTACAAAACTTTGATGCGGATAAATCCAAATATGGTTTATAAAAACTTATTTTTATTCTAAAAACCCTCCACTTTCTCGGAAGGTTTTTTATTTTAAGAAAAAACTGTATTATGAAGATATTCGTTCAGATAGCATCTTATAGAGACCCCCAACTTATTCCGACAATTGAAAATATGTTGGAAAATGCAAAAAATCCCAAGAATCTAAGAATCGGAGTTGCAAGACAATTCAATCCTGATGATAAATTTGATGATTTATCGGAATATGAAAATGACAAAAGATTCAGAATCTTGAATGTACCATATCAGGAATCAAATGGTGTATGTTGGGCAAGAAACTTGGTTCAACAAGTATATGAGGGTGAAGAGTATACACTACAGATTGACTCTCATATGAGGTTTGCAAAAAATTGGGATGTTGAGATGATATCAATGATCAAACAACTTCAAAAGAAGGGATACAAAAAACCACTTCTAACAGGATACGTATCATCATTTGATCCTGAAAATGATCCAAAAGGAAGAACTCAAGAACCATGGAGAATGGCTTTCGATAGATTTATTCCAGAAGGTGCGGTCTTCTTTTTACCTGAAACAATTCCTGGATGGAAAGACCTTACCGAACCTGTACCCGCAAGATTTTACTCAGCACACTTCGCGTTTACGTTGGGTCAATTTTCTGTGGAAGTACAACATAATCCTGAATATTATTTCCATGGTGAAGAAATTTCTATTGCCGCTAGAGCTTATACATGGGGTTATGATTTGTTTCACCCACACAAAGTTTTGATTTGGCACGAATACACAAGAAAAGGAAGAACTAAACAATGGGACGACGATGTTACTTGGGGTAACAAAAATAGTCAATCTCACCTCACTAATCGTAAATTGTTTGCTATGGACGGATTAGAACAAGAAGGTCATGATGGTCCTTGGGGTTTCGGAACTGTTCGGACTTTACGAGATTATGAAAAATATGCCGGCCTTTTGTTCGAGAAACGAGCAGTCCAACAGTATACCTTAGATAAGAATTATCCACCAAACCCTTATGAACATGAAACTGAAGAAGAATGGAAAAAGAACTTTGCGTCTGTGTTCAAACATTGTATTGACGTAAACTATTCCTCAGTCCCCGAAAAAGATTATGAATTTTGGGTTGTAGCGTTTCATGGTCCCAACGATGAAACATTATTCAGAAAAGATGCTGACAAAAACGAAATACAGAGACTTATGAATGATCCTGATGGGTATTGTAAAATATGGAGAGATTTTCAAACGGATACAAAACCTACTTATTGGGTAGTATGGCCATTTTCAACATCTAAGGGATGGTGTGAGAGAATTACTGGAAATCTTTAGTTATGGTAACCTTTAATAACAAAAAGATTGCAGATATCGGTTTCTATATCAATTTAGACAAACGGTCCGACAGGAAAGAAAAAATAGAAGAACAACTAACCAAGTTCAATATAGTTGGTATCGATCGTTTCAGTGCTATCGACACTACCACTACCGCAACCTTAAATTGTAAAAGAAGTCATTTTGAGTTATATCAGAAACTTGTCGATTCGGAACATGAAATACTTTTGGTACTGGAAGATGATTGTAAGTTTATGAACTTTTTAATTGACGAATCTGATCAAATTTTCGATGATATCAATAATACAGATTGGGATCTTTTTTGGTTAGGATGTAGAAATAGAAGAAACCCTCTTTTATATAAAAATAAATGTTACGTAGTTTCTTCAGCATCACACGCTCAGTCATATCTTATCAAAAAAGATTTTGCAAAGCATTTGTTAGAGACATATCCCGTTTATCCACACGATAACCATAACAATTTGTTACCTGACGAGTTATTAACATTAGCAGTGTATGGTAAGGAAGTCACAAAAAATCCAAATTCATTTGATTTTTATAAATTAGACCAACCTTTGAACGTCCTACCAACGGTCTATAAAGGATTGACGTATGAAAAATCATTATCAACTCAATATTCTTCTCATAGTGATTTATGGGGATACGTAACAAATTGGGAAGAATATATTACCAATTCACACCCAAAAAGTTAAATATGAAGCTAATAACGATAACTTGGTCATATTCAGATAAGTCTGAAGTCAAAGAATCAATCTTATATAAAAGTTTTATTAAAAACAATAATGAATCGGACTTCATTAATTTTCATTTTAACAGATCTAATTATTTGGACATAGAAAAAAAATTCGAATCACAATATGGTATTCAATACGATTATATACTTTATAAAATATTCTTAATACAGGATCTGATTGAAACTATTGATGATGACATATTAATATTTTCGGACACAAATGATGTAGTTTGTATGGGAAGTATAAATGAAATATCATATGAAGATGGTATCATATTTTCAGCTGAAAAACATCAATATCCAAACGACATTACAAGCTGGAAACCTGTTTCAAGTTATCCCGACAAAAATATTATTGAATTAAATTTTTTGAATTCAGGATTAATAATTTCTAATAAAAAATTATTCATAGAACTTTTGAAGTCAGTAATCGAAAATGTTTTGCCTTTGAATTATAAATCGTTTTACAGTGACCAAGGTGTTTTCACCTATTATTTTATAAATGATTTTTTACCAAAAATTACTTTGGATGAAGGTCGGATCAACTTTGTCAGTACGTATTTAACTGGTCAGGATTGGTATAACTTTGATGATAACAAAATACTATACAAACCAACCAATTCTTATCCTTTGTTCGTACACGATAATGGATGGAATTATGGGAGTCCTAAAATTATTAATGGATTTAATTTAATTGAAGAATGAGTGAAGTTGGACAAAACAAATTTATGAAAAAAAACGCAGTAATAACCACATACTATTGTAATGATTGTCTTGAACCTTCAAAAGATCAGTTGAAGAAAAAATTTAATATTGATGGTGAGACCGAAGACATATTTGTAAATTTTTCCAGTGAGTTTGATCCTTTTCATATAGAAAAAATTTTGGACGTAGGACTAAGTAAAAGAAAAGATCTTGTATTTGGTAAAATTTTTCAACTTAGAAAATTTATTGAACAACAAATTTTAGGAAAATATGATAACTTGTTACATATAGATTATTCCGACACAAAATTTGTTAAAAGTAGTGAAGATTTATTCCAAAATTTTATTGAAAGTGAAAAAGATATAGTTGTGTCTACTGAAAAAAATTGTTGGCCATATTTGGATGTAGTTTCTTCTTGGTTCAATGGTAGTTTACCAATCAAAGAGTTTCATTATATTAACTCAGGTGCAATAATATCTAAAACAGAAAAGTTCTATGAAATTATACAAGAACTAGAAAAAATTTGTCTTACAACTAAAATCGACTTTTGGGACGACCAAGGTGTATGGCAATATTATTATCTAATACATAACAACTTAAATATTGATACAAAATGTCAATTTTTTTTCTCGACAGCCGACTTAGATGAATCATACTATAAATTGGAAAACAATATTATTACAACTAAATTTGGTACACAACCATATTTAATACACGATAATTCAAGTTTTTCGCTAAACTTAATACAAAAAATTTGACATGAGTGTTTCTGGACATTTTGTATACAAGGGATTGACAATTATGCAACACCCTGAAATTGAAAAGGCTTTCGAAGAGCTTTTGATTAAACTCAAACCAACAAAGGTGTTGGAGATTGGTACTTCATCAGGTGGGCTTACCTTGATGATTAGGGACATTTTGGATAGAGTTGGTCTGTTAGAGACCCGTTTGATTACCTATGATGTATATGACCCACAATATCTGAGACATCATGTGAATGATGGTGCTAATATTGATATTAGAGTAGAAAATGTATTTAATCATCAGTATTCTGATTTAGAAAATGGTCAGGATATTATTGACTACGTAACCTCTGAAGGAACAACATTAGTTTTGTGTGATGGTGGAAGTAAAAAAAATGAGTTTAGGATTTTGTCAAATCTAATAAAGGTAGGTGATGTTATTATGGCTCACGATTTTTCTCCAAATGAAAAGTATTTCATAGATAATATGTTGGAAAAAAGATGGAACTGGATGGAAATTCAAGACAGTGATATTAATCAGTCTGTGGTTGTAAATAACTTAAAACCCTATATGTCTGAACTTTTTTTAGATGTTGCTTGGGTTTGTAAAATGAAATAATTTTATGAGTAACAATTTAACTTTAGTAACCGGTTTATGGGATATAAAAAGATCCGAACTATCGAAAGATTGGTCAAGATCTTATGATCATTATTTAGAAAAGTTCAAGCAACTTCTTTTGGTAGAAAATAATATGATTATATTTGGTGAATCAGATTTACAAGATTTTGTCTTTGAACATCGTGATCGAGCTAATACGCAATTTATAGTAAGATCACAAGAATGGTTCAAAAATGAATTTTTTGAAAAGATTCAAAAGATTAGAACTGATGAAAATTGGTTATTAGGAGCGGGTTGGTTACAAGAATCAACACAAGCAAGACTCGAAATGTATAATCCCTTGGTCATGTCCAAAGTATTTTTACTCAATGATGCTAATATTATGGATCAATTTAATTCTGAGTATTTGTTTTGGATTGATGCGGGTCTTACCAATACGGTTCACCCTGGTTATTTTACTCACGATAAAGTGTTACAAAAATTACCCAAATATGTTGATAAGTTCACTTTTATTTGTTTTCCGTATGAGACCACAACTGAAATTCATGGATTTGACTCGGGTGAAATAAATAAAGTTGCCGGTGAAAAAGTAGATATCGTTGCCCGTGGAGGATTCTTTGGTGGTCCTAAATCTATTATAAGTGATATTAATGGGATTTATTACAACATACTCAGTAATACTTTAAACAGAGGTTTGATGGGAACTGAAGAATCTATATTCTCGATTATGGTTTACAAACATTCCGACATAATAAATTATTATGAAATCGAGGGTAATGGTTTGATGGGTAAATTTTTTGAAGATCTAAAGGACGAAACACTTGTGAAAAAAAGTAAAAGGGATTCAAAGGTAATCGAATCAAATCTGAATATTGATAATACGGCTTTATATGTTATAACTTTCAATAGTCCGAAACAATTCGAAACTTTAATTACTTCAATGATTGAGTATGATGATGATTATATTAATAAACCTAAAAAATTCTTATTGAATAATTCTTCAGATTTATCGACAACTGAAAGATATGAAGAATTGTGTAATGAATTTGGGTTCGAACATATCAAGAAGGATAACTTGGGGATTTGTGGAGGAAGACAATGGATCGCCGAACACTCGGAAGAAAACAATTTCGATTTTTATTTATTCTTCGAGGACGATATGTTTTTCTTTCCTAAAAAGGGTGAAGTATGTAAAAATGGTTTTAACAGATATGAAAAAAATATGTATCGTCATACTTTAGATATTGTAAAAAACTATGGTTATGATTTTTTAAAACTTAATTATACAGAATTCTTTGGTGACAATGGAATCCAATGGTCTTGGTATAATGTACCACAATCTTTCAGAAAAGAACGATGGCCCGAAAAACCCAATCTACCTGTTCAGGGTCAAGATCCGAATGCTCCAAGAACAAAATTTAATAATATTAGGTCTTATCGAGGAATACCGTTTATTGATGGTGAGATATATTATTGTAATTGGCCCCAAATTGTTTCAAAAGATGGAAACAGAAAAATGTTTTTGACTGATAAGTGGGCTCATCCCTTTGAACAAACATGGATGAGTTACATTTATCAAGAAACAGTAAAAGGTAATATTAAACCTGCTATGTTATTGATGACACCCACGGAGCACAATAGATTCGAATTTTATGATGGAAAACTGAGAAAAGAATCTTAGTTGGTATTTATTATAAAAACTATCTATGGATTTTTATATAATGAAAAATGCAACCCTACCCTTGTTAAAAATGCAAGTGGTACGTGATGGTAGAAGTGATTTTCAAACTTTTATGGATTCTTTGGCCGATGCTGTCATTTCCTTTACAATGATAAATTCTGAAACAGGTATTCCAAAGATAGTATCAAGACCCGCTTATATTGTTGAGTTAACAGGATTAGATGTAAATGCCGATCCTGAGTATTATGTATTTTACAGATTTACTAAAAGGGATACAAACACACCGGGTAGGTATTTGGGTCAATTCCTTATAAAGTATAACTCAGCGTTATTGGGTGGCCCTCAGGGTGATTTGATTGTTCCGATCCGAGATGAACTGTATATCAATATCCAAGATAGTTTTATTGCTGACACCCCCTGTTGTTGACGACCGATTGATTTTTATCTATATTTGAAACTGAATGAGAAGACGAACTCCATTATACATGGAAGATAATATGTCACTCGGTAATAATATAATTGATGATATCAACGGAGGAAATAAGAACATTTTTGGAGGGTAACGACCCCGAACAATTCATTGTATCAATAGAGTTTGATTATGTTTCGGATTCTATTTACAAGATCAAGGAAATACCAGGAAAGGGTAAGGCAATTATAAAAGACAATTTTATCCCTTTCGCTTGGGTTGGAGACCTAAGAAACCAAAACTTTTATCAGGGATCCAAGGCGCTTCAAAAGGAGGCTATGTCAAAATACAAGATTGTAATTGACAAACTCGATACTCATGGTGATGAACGTTTGGAGACCGGGTTATCCTTTATGGTGAAGTCTTTATCGGGTTATCGATCTTTGATTCAGTTCTTCCGAGATGGTGGGATTGACCCTTGGGGTGAAAAGGTTCGTGATTTATTTTTGATGTTACCACCCGTTGAACAATATCTCATCCAGAAGGAAAAGAGATTGTTTAAGGGTTATGAGGAATACAACGACATCACTCGTATTGTATTTGACTTGGAAACAACTTCTTTGGAACCTAAAGATGGTCGTATTTTTATGATTGGTATGAAAACCAACAAGGGATTCCACGAGGTCATCGAGTGTGACACGGAGGAAAAAGAACGTCTTGGGATTATCAAATTCTTCGATATTATAAACGAGTTGAAGCCTTCTATTATTGGTGGTTATAACTCATTCAACTTTGACTGGAATTGGATCTTTGAAAGGAGTAAAGCTCTTGGGTTGGATGTAAAAAAGGTTTGTAAGTCTTTGAATCCTCAAAGGACTATCACACAAAAGGAACAGATGTTGAAATTGGCTAATGAGGTAGAAAGGTACCCACAGGTCTCTATTTGGGGTTACAACGTTATTGACATTCTTCACTCTGTCAGAAGGGCTCAGGCTATCAATTCTAACATCAAGAGTGCTGGATTGAAGTATATTACTCAATATCTACAGATCGAAGACGAAGATCGTGTATACATCGACCACACCGAAATCGGGTCTATGTACCAAAAGAAAGAAGAGTATTGGCTCAACATCAAAAACGGTAAGTACAAAAAATGTAGTGACCCTAAGTTTCTTGATTTGGATATGAAGTTCCCTGATGTATATAAGAAGGTCACAGGTGATAAGATTGTGGAACAATATCTCGATGATGACTTGGATGAAACCTTACGGGTAGATGATGAATTCAATCAAGGTTCATTCCTTCTTGCGTCTTTGGTTCCCACCACCTACGAACGTGTTAGCACGATGGGTACCGCAACTCTATGGAAGATGATTATGTTGGCATGGTCGTATAAGTACAATTTGGCAATCCCTTCAAAACAATCTAAGACGGACTTTGTTGGTGGACTATCTCGTCTTATTAAGGTCGGGTATTCTACCAATGTTTTGAAGCTCGACTTTTCATCACTATATCCTTCCATTCAACTTGTACACGATGTATTCCCAAAGTGTGATGTCACAGGTGCAATGAAGGGACTTCTGAAATACTTCCGTGATTCTCGTATTTCCTATAAACAACTTGCTGAGGAATTCTCTGAAAGTGACCCTAAGAAATCGCAGTCTTACGACAGAAAACAATTACCGATTAAGATCTTTATCAACTCGATGTTTGGTGCGTTATCCGCTCCTCAGGTCTTTCATTGGGGTGACATGTATATGGGTGAACAAATTACCTGTACTGGTCGTCAGTATCTTCGTCAAATGATTTCTTATTTTATCAAAAGAGGTTATGAACCCTTGGTAATGGATACTGATGGTGTAAACTTCTCGGCACCTCCTGATATTTCAAAAAGAAAATATATTGGTCGTGGACTGAACTGGAAGGTAAAAGAAGGTCAAGAATACACGGGAGCGTCGGCAGATATTGCAGAATACAACGATATCTTTATGAGGGGAGAAATGGCTCTCGATAACGATGGTGTTTGGCCTTCGTGTATCAATATAGCTCGTAAGAACTATGCTCTGATGACAGATTCAGGTAAAATAAAATTGGTTGGTAATACCATCAAGTCCAAAAGATTACCTGGATATATCGAAGACTTCTTGGACAAGGGAATAAAAATGTTGTTGAATGGTAAGGGTAAAGAATTTATTGAATATTACTATGAATATATTGATAGAATCTTTACGAAGGATATTCCCCTTATCAAGATTGCTCAGAGGGCGAAGGTGAAACAAAGTTTGGATGACTACAATACCCGTTGTACTCAAAAGACTAAAGCGGGTTCACTGATGTCACGTCAAGCACATATGGAGCTTGCCCTTAGAAACAATCTGAATTTGAATCTTGGTGATGTCATAATGTATGTAAATAACGGTGAAAAATCTTCACATGGTGATGTACAGAAGGTACCGGCTAAAAGATATAGTGATTTACAAAGAAAAAAATATTTGGATAAAACGGGTGCAGTACTTCAGGATACCGAATCTTATGTTCAGTTGAATTGTTACCTCATTGACCAAGAACAACTCGCTAATGATCCAAATCTAAAGGGTGATTACAATGTTGCCCGAGCGATGAATACCTTTAACAAAAGAATCGAGCCTTTATTGGTTGTATTCCAAGGAGAAATAAGAAAAGATATGTTGGTTATGGATCCCAAAGACAGGGGTATTTTTACCACTAAACAGTGTGAGTTGATCAACGGACATCCACTTAGTAATGGTGACCAAGATGAATTGGATGACGTTTTGAAGATATCTGATCAAGAAATGATATATTGGAGTAAACGAGGTTTGAACCCTACCTATATCTACGATATTGCTGAAGAAGGTTGGGAAAATTCTGTTGTGGAATTACCACAATTTGACACCATCAGAGGAAAGAATATACCATCCTTGATTGATATTGACTAGTTCGATACAAGAACCACGATCCAATTCTATATCATCCCACTCTTCGTCAATCTTACCATTGTCTGGTTTTATTAAGATATTGGTCATTGCCTTTATCTTAATTTTATCGGTGGTCTTTGAGTTTAAGAACAAATCACAATGTTCGACATCACGAACAATAATGGAGTATTCTCCGTTTGTGGTATATCTTTTTTCTGAGACTATTGCCGATTCTGATGTTCGAACTCTGTTTCCGTTTATAATTTTCTCTACGGGGTGTGTTTTTATTATCGCCATGTTAGACTACAGTTATTGGAATTGTCATCGGTCGATACTTTAGTTGTGTGTTCAAATTTGTGGCGATCTCAGATTCTTTTTTCATTTGATTCTCAGGTCTTAGTCTTTCTAATCTTAGTTGTAACTCGGTCAATAAAGTTACTTTTTCATCTTTAGCTTCCGTTTGTAAAGATTGATAATCCATTTGTACCTCGCTATCGGGTGTTTTTAGGTTACCACTAAATTTACCACGGACACGTGCTAATGTTTCTTTACAATAAGATGTAAACCATCTTCTAACCCATGTTCTTGCTGGTTCATTCAAATCAACCCACTCGATGGTATCCAAAGGAATGTCTGATGGAAGACGTACAATATCGGGGTTGTCTTTCAGACATAAATCTCTTTCGTCTTCACATACTTCATAATACCAATACCATACTTGACCTCTCATCAATTCTGAATCTCCGAAGTCAAATCTACCACCAGGGGTGTTGAATAACCAAATAGCGTGTTTTCCATCAGGAAGGGCTGTAACTTGATATTGTAGGTCAGGTTGTATCAACCTTCGTTTGACGTTGACATCTTGTAGTCTTGACATCACATCGTAGGAGGAGAAGAAAAAATATCCACCACCCCCGTATCCGGTCTGAGCAAATCCACCAGGTCCACCAAGACCTCCACCCCCTCCGATAGCTCCGAAGGAAAAAGGGTCAAATAAAAGATTGGTCATCTCACTTGGTGAGTAAAACAAAAGTTGGTTGATTTCCCTACATGCAGGAATCTCGTAGATTTGTTGGTTTGGAACCAATGAGATATAATCTCGTTTTAGCACCCAAGGACCCGCATTTTGAAGACCAGCGATCTTGGAGTATGCGTAGGTGTATTGTGTCTCCCAATCTAAACTTCTCCTTACCAAGGCGTTGGCAACAGATTGTGTGTCCAAATTTAGACCATAAAGACTTGTCCATTGGGATTCAATCAACCAATCTTGAACGTATTCTGAGTAGTCTTGGATTGACAGTTCCAAAAGGGAATCCATCATTTCGTATTCTAACTCCACGGCTCTTAGGGGAGCCCCCAACAAATTGAGAATCCTGTTGTAAAATTTACTTCTTTCTGGTTCGGGAATAACTGCCATTAGACTATTTTTCTAATAAATATCCAATTATTAGAATTGGTACAACAAAGAGTCTACAGGAAAATTATAAGTTCCGTCGATAATCTGAGAATTGGTGTTATCAAAGACTATAAAATCTTTTCCTCTACGGACAAATACCATCCAATCGGTGTTATATGACTTTACGTTAGCGGTACCTGATACTCGTATCATATCATCGATTTCTTCGACAGAGTCATATGGTTTTACCTGTGCGGTGTGTAGTTTTCCGTTTGTAAAAACTTTGAGATCCACACCCATCATATCTTCTTTGCTTCCCAAAGCTCCGATTCTTTTTACGTTCTCAGGACCAAACTTTTCCTGAAATTTGTTCTCCACGAAATCTTCCGTCTTCGAACCCATTGTAGATGTGGTATTCAAAATCTGAAATATATTTTGAAATGTTTTGGATTTTTCGTCAAATATTCTGTCTTTTAGTTGAAAGATAACCTGCAACATATCGTACATCTCATTGATTTGATCTTCTTTCGACAATCCTTCAAATTCGATCGGGTTTTTTCCATTGGCAATTAAAACCTTATTTAGGTCTTTTAGTAACGGACAAAATGCGCTGTAGTTGGTATTCAAATAATTAATAATTGATCTACCTGGTTTTTCCAAGTCATAGACCCCTGAGGACATCCCCTTTTGATATTCGTTATTTTTATACCACTTGTCGGGATATACCTTTTCTAAAATTTTTTCTACCCCTTGTCTATAAATCTGTAGTATTTGTGGATTGTTATTGAACATTTCCCTAATCTTTCTTTTATCGTCCTTGGTACAAGGGTTTGACATTTTCTGTTCTGTAAGGAATTTTTTTGCCGTCAAACTTTCTTTGACGTTTTTCCCTTCGATCCTCTGTAGTTCCGATTCTACGAAGTCCCAATTCACCACCTTCCAAAAGTTTTTGATGTATTCATCCCTTTTGTTTCTGTATTTCAAATAATAGGCATGTTCCCATAAGTCCAACCCAAGAAGGGGATACCCACCTTCTTTGATAATATCCATCAGGGGGTTATCTTGGTTTGCGGTTGTCATAATCTTCATCGTTCCCCTTTTGGTAAGGACAAGCCACGACCAACCTGATCCGAATCTTTTTTTCGATTCTTCTTCAAATTTCTTTTTGAAGTTTATAAACGAACCAAAGCTTGAGTTGATCTTCTTCATTGTTTCCTCACCTACCTTTGTTTCGGTGGGGGATAACATCTTCCAAAAGATACCGTGGTTGTATGCTCCCCCTGCGTTGTCACGTACAACTTTGGAGTATCTTTCGATACCCCTGATTATTTCCTCAAGTGAGATGTCACCCAAGTTTTTTCCTTCCAACGCATCGTTGAGTTTTGTGATATAACCTTTGTAGTGTTTGTTGTAGTGGATCTCCATCGTTTCAGGGTCAATGAACTGACGAAGTGATGAATACGCGTATGGTAATTTCTCGGCTCTGATTCTCTTGGCTTCTTGAAGGGATTCTTCTTTTACAATTTGTTTGTTTCTGAGATTTTCTTCAATCTCGTGAATCTGTTTTTTTAGGTTTCTCATACTTTTTATTATATGGGTTTATAGATAATAAATACCTTGACACATTATCTTCTACTGTTGATCGACTTGAGAATTTCTTCAACGAACTCTCCCGTGGATTCTTTGTCTCCCATAATTGTTTCGAATATGTCTTTTTTCTTTCTTAGGATGTCATAGATAATCCCCTCGATGGTGTTATCAAAAATGGGGTAATAAACCAAAACATTATTTTTTTGTCCATAACGATATGCCCGATCTTCTGATTGGGAGTGGTCTGACGGAAGGAATGATAAATCGTTCATCACCACCGCTTCGCCAGCGGTTAAGGTAATACCAGTTCCTGCCGCTTTTATATTTCCCACAAATACCCTGACACTATCATCATTTTGAAACTTATCTACAGACTCTTGTCTTTGACGTTGGTTCATCGATCCATCGAGCCTCACCGACTTCTTACCGAAATGTTCCAATATCATCTCCAATGATTTTGTGAAGTTGGTAAAGACAATTACCTTTTTTTCCTGTTCGATAATATTCTCACAAATTTCTATCGTTGATGATACCTTCTCCTGTGCGATACACTGACGTACCTGTGTCAACTTACTAAACTGAAGGGTCAAAGAGTTCCCGTCACCGCTTTTGTCGTACCAATCATAATAGTCACCCATCAACTCCTCATATACCCGTGAACGAAGTCTCAGATATACTGGTGTGATGATTTTATCGGGTAGGTCAAGGACATTTTCTTTTAGTCTTCTAAGAACCAAGGGTTTTGTCCTATCACGTAGTTCTTCCAAATTGGAAGATCCACTGACATTCCATACTTTTCTTTTACCGGCTCTAAACTGAAATCCATTACAGTATCTTCTGACATAGGCCATCCAATTTACCGCAACGGGTGAATCAATTAAATTGAGAAGGTTGTAGTAATTGATAGGACGACTTGTGATGGGGGTACCCGTGAGAAGCCATAGTCGATCCACTTTCAATGCAAAATCATTTATAAGTTTGGTTCTCTGTGCTTGTTTATTCTGTACATAGTGAGCTTCATCTATGACCACTAAGTCAAACTTAGAATTTAGAATAATTGAATCCTTTTTGTTTTTTTCATCGTGGAAGTTTTTTATAATGTCATAATTTATAATTACAAAATCGGCATCTTCCCATTTTTTTCCTTCGATTATAGATGTTGATCTGTCTGTATAATTTTCTATTTCTCTTTGCCAGTTGATCTTTAAGGATGCCGGACAAATAATCATTATTTTTTTTACTTTGGTCTCCAACGCCGCTATAATTGTGCTGGTTGTCTTGCCCAAACCCATGTCATCGGCTAAAATCATTTTTTTGTTTTCACAAAGTTTTTGAATTGCTTCCTTTTGATGATCAAGTGGAGGACGATGTGAATATGGTAAATAATCTATATCTACATTCTTTACGGTGTTATCCTTGATTAGAGCTACCTTTGGTAACCATAAATCAGAACAAACTTCTTTTTCAAAAAATTTACCCCAAATATGGTATGATGTGTCTTTTTCTACCAAAAGTTTTTCAACGTAGATGTTTGTTGGTACTTTGGTAAATAATTTGTCATCAGCAATTTTTTGAGCAAAATATGGGTCTAAGTCAACCCATTTTTTTGCAATTTTAGGAACTCTCGAATGAAAGTTCATAATGTATTCTGATTGAGATCGTGTAGGATAGAATTTTGGATTATCCAACATTTTTACTTTCAGACGCAAGATATAGTTATTAGCACCTTCATATTGTTCCAAAATATAAAGGGCCTTTCTTTCCAATACTCCGACATCGGTTATGTTATCAAGATTCTCCAATACGTAAAAAGATAATGAACTTTGTAATATTTATCAAGTAATATGGCACAGAGACAAGTTCCTATAACAAGATTGGGTAAATTCTTCGGTGGTGAAGATTTTGATTTGGATATTAACATGGGTCGTGAATGGCTCGAGGGTGATATGAACTTTCAAGTGGTTTTGTATAAGGTCGATAGAACTAAGACCGTCAATGATGACGTTTATGGTGAAGCAGTAAAAGACGGTATTCAATTCTTAGCACCTGTTTCGATAAATGTTTACTTGAAAATTGAAGAAGCAACGGAACAATTTTTAGGTAATTCTAAAATTATTCAAAATGAACCTGGTCTATTAAAATTCAGTGTTTATAAAAAAGAATTGGAAGATCTTGAAATTAATATTGAGGTTGGTGATTATATTGGTTACTGGATAACTGAAAACCAAGTTAGATATTATTCAATTGTTGATGCTGGTATCCCTGATTGGGATAATAAACATACCTACGGTGGTTATAAGGGATTCTATTTCTCCTACACAGCAACACCTGTTAGTGATAATGAATTTAGAGGATTGTAATGGCTCTTCCACGTAAACAGGTTATACCCGATATAAATCTTACCCCTGAAAAAATTCTTTTCCAAAGAAGAGAAGAGTTATTAAGTTTTATAACCGAGGATGGAACTTTTCTTCCAAAATCATTGTTACATGCGGATTTGGATCGTGGTTTTTTGGATTTTGTAAAAGAAGATTTGGAAACTATTGTAGAAGGTAAAATAATTCAACCTGTTGATATTATTATCACAACACAAAATTGGTCTCAATTTACTCAGACTTGGGATTTCCAAGATTTGAACGGTAATCCTGAGTTACCATTTATTACAACCGTCAGAAATCCTGATGTGAAATATGGTACTAATCCAGCTATTATTTATAATATACCTAACAGGAAAGAATACTTTTACTCCGCGGTTCCAACTTGGAACGGAAATATAAAAGGAATCGACATCTACAAGATCCCACAACCTGTTCCTATTGATATTACATACAACGTAAAAATATTAAGTAATAGAATGAGAGAGTTGAATGAGTTCAACAAAAATGTTATACAAACTTTTGCGTCAAGACAAGCCTATAGAAAAATAAACGGACACTATATTCCGATTATTATGAACAACATTTCCGATGAGTCTGTAATGGATATAAATCGGAGAAGATTTTACATTCAAAATTACGAGTTTACTATGTTGGCATTTTTGTTGGATGAAGATGAGTTTGAAGTGGCTCCCGCAGTATCCCGTATATTTAATTCTTTCGAAGTAAATTTAACTCAAAAAAAATCAAGACGAAACCAATTTCCCGAAAATCCCGATGAAATCCAAAAAAATATTTTTTTCCCAAGTGGAGTAACAACATCTTCTTTAGTAGTAGATTATACTGGTGATTTTTTCTTGGTGGGAAATGACAATGTTACAACTTGGGATGTGTTTATTAATGAGAATTTTTATGGTACTGATGTCAATTTCATTCAAGTAAATACAAATGATATATTACGAATCGATATAGAATCCACAATTCCAAATTTACAATCTGTCTTAGAATACGGAATCAAGTTATTATGATTCTCCGTATATATCTTTTTTGTCCTTACAATTTTCTAATATAAGTGTTTCTAAGAACCGGTACATTTTTACACCATTCTTGTCACAATAGTTTTTTAAGACTTGGTGTGACTCGATCGATATCTTCAAATTCTTTATTTTTTTGTCCATAGGTAGAAAAAAGGCAGAATAAAATCTGCCCATTTTATAAATAGATTAAGCAAAGTAAAGTTTTTGTTTTATCTGCAGATATTTATGTAATAAAATAAAGTTTTTTGAACATATAATAAAATGGCAGTATCAAATAAAATATTCGTTTCTCCAGGTGTATACACCTCAGAGAGAGACCTAAGTTTCGTTTCTCAGAGTGTTGGTGTAACAACCTTGGGATTAGTTGGTGAAACAATTACAGGACCAGCTTTCGAACCTATTTTCATCACTAATTATGATGAATTCGAGGCATTTTTCGGAGGGACATTACCCGAGAAATTTGTTAATACACAAATTCCAAAATATGAATTAGCATATATTGCTAAATCTTATTTGCAACAATCAAACCAATTATTTGTAACACGGGTTTTGGGTTTATCAGGTTATGACGCGGGTCCTTCTTGGTCTATCACAACAATTGCTAACGTTGATGGTTCAACCGTTGGTTTCTCAAGTGCCCCTATTGCTTGGTCAGTGAATTTTTCGGCTTGTACTGGTGACACCTCAGTTTCATTCTTAACTTCATTCCCATCAATTATTAATAATAATTTGAATTTACCATACACACAATTGAATGGTTCACAAACTACCCTGTCTGATGACATAAATGATCAGTTGTTGGAATTAATTGCTAACGGAGGTCTTGATTCAGGGTCTACTATTTCATACTTCGGAACAATTACGGATGCTGCTTACACTTCACTATCACCTGTTTATACAGCTGAAACAAATGTGTTTCAGGTATCGGGACTTTCTCAAAGTAATGCTGACTATACTTCACCTAATAACGATGCTTGGTATTATTCTAACTTTGACATATCTACAGGTAACAATTACACCGGATATTCTTTCTATAGTATAGTAAGTGCACTTGATGATTTAGGAAGTGGTTGTTACTCAGGAACCGTATCAGGTTTTATATACACTTATTCAGGAACAGCATTCAATGACTATAACAACTTGGTTGTAGCAACTTTACGTTCGAGAGGTATTTCATTGTACGGTGGAGCTAACTCAGGACCGATTTACACTGTATCGGGACTTACAGATGTCATTATCGATAATAGTGGTATCTATTCAGGTATTAGTACAAGTCCTTACGCAACATTCAATATTTCGGGTGTAACTACAGATGGTACTGACTTTGCTTTTACCACTTCTATGAATAGTTCGGATCAGAATTACATTACAAAGGTCTTTGGCGGTACAAACTTTGGAAAACCGAGAAATGAGGTACCTTTGTTTGTTGAAGAAACATTCCAAAACATGTTGAACCTCGGTTACAATAAAGGGTTAATTAGGGGACTAAACGCTTCCTTGATATCACTACCCGGTCTGAGATATTCTCCTAATACAGACACAATTGCATATTACTTAGATAAATACCAAAGTGCTGAGTCACCTTGGGTTGTTTCTGAACTTCGTGGTACTTCAGTTGATAAACTATTTAGAATTATTTCTATTGCTGATGGTGACACCGCAAACACACAGGTTAAAATTTCAATTCAAAATATTTCATTCAATAATGGAACATTTGACTTAGGGGTAAGAAGTTTCTTCGATACCGACTCTAATCCTGTCTACTTAGAAAAGTATGTAGGTTGTAGTATGGATCCAGGTAATAATAGTTATGTTGGTGTACAAATTGGTACATCTGACGGTGAATACGCATTGAATTCCAAATATATTATGTTGGAACTAAACGTAACAGCACCGATTGATTCACTCCCGTGTGGTTTTGAAGGGTATGTTATCCGTGATTATGGAAATGCTCAACCCCCTTATCCAGTATATAAAACTTCGTATGACTTTCCTGGAGAGGTTATCGGTAATCCACCTTTTAATATTCCTGCTGGTCCTAACCCAATTATTTCCCCAGGAGATAATGTGAGACGTACCTTCTTAGGTATATCTTCACAAATTGGTTATGACCCCGATTTCTATTTATACAAAGGAAAACAAGTTCCTAACAATTTGTGTATAGAGACCGATCCACTTCGTTGGAACTATATAACTAAAGGATTCCATATGGACTCAGGAGCTACAGTCGTGACTATTACTACGGGACCGACTGCTGGAACACCAGCATTCGATTGTGGTGATGCTTCCTTCCAATCAGATCCTACCAATCCTACTAACCCATACTACACCATTCAAGCAAGAAAGTACTCGTTCCTTCTTCAAGGTGGTTTTGATGGATGGGATATCTATCGTGAAAATAGAACAAATGACGACCGATACGTAATTGGTGGAAGTTTGTGGCAGAAAGGAGCTTGTCCAACAACTCGTTACCCACTTGCAACAGGATGGGGAGCGTTCAAAACAACCACTCAAGAAGGGTTCGCTGAATTCTCTAACACTGATTATTACGCATACTATTTGGGTATCGCAACATTCCAAAATCCTGAAGCGGTAAACATCAACGTTTTTGCTACTCCTGGTATTGATTACATCAACAATAGTAATTTGGTTGAAGAAGCTGTTGATATGATTACATTCCAAAGGGCAGACGCGATCTACATCGTAACAACACCTGATAGTAATTTGTATCTTCCAACACAGACAGATAATATCGTACCACCAACAACAGCTGTTGATAGACTCGATCAAATCGGTTTGGATTCAAACTATACGGCAACTTACTATCCTTGGATTTTAGTTAGAGATACTGTCAATAACACTCAAATCTATATTCCCCCCACCAATGAGGTCTGTAGAAACCTGGCTCTCACGGACAATATTTCCTTCCCTTGGTTCGCAGCTGCGGGTTACACACGTGGTTTGGTAAACGCTGTAAAGGCTCGTATCAAACTAACACAAGACCAAAGAGACACCCTTTATCAGGGTCGTATCAACCCGATCGCTACGTTCTCTGATGTCGGTACTGTTATCTTCGGTAACAAGACTCTACAGATTGCCGATACGGCACTCAATAGAATAAATGTAAGAAGATTATTACTACAAGCACGTAAGTTGATCTCTGCGGTGGCTGTCAGATTGTTGTTCGAACAAAATGACGCTAAGGTTCGTCAGGATTTCCTTGACTCGGTCAATCCGATCCTTGATGGAATCAGAAGAGACCGTGGTCTTTATGACTTCCGTGTGACGGTCAGTAGCTCCCCTGAAGATTTGGATAGAAATACCATGTCAGGAAAGATCTACCTAAAACCAACAAGAGCTCTTGAATTCATCGATATCGAATTCTTGATTACTCCGACGGGTGCATCTTTTGAGAATATCTAATAACAAAAAAAGTTGGGGGTCAGTGACCCCCACTTTAGCCTTAAAGAGTTTATGAGAAATAAAGTAGTTACGGAAGGATTTGATGATTTGGGGATGCCAACTCTAAAATACTACGCTTTTGATTGGGACGACAATTTGATGTTCATGCCCACTAAGATTATCGTAGAGAGCTCCGATGGTGATGAGGTAGGAATGTCCACTGAGGATTTTGCTACTTACAGGTCTATGATTGGTAAAGAACCTTTCGATTATAAGGGAAAGTCTATTGTAGGATTTTCTTCCGATCCTTTCAGAAATTTTGGAACAAAGGGTGACAAAAAGTTTTTATTGGATTCTATGAAGGCGAAGGCGGGTCCCGCTTGGGCTGACTTTGTTGAAGCGGTCAATAACGGATCCATTTTTTCTATCATTACGGCAAGGGGTCATAATCCTGGCACTCTGAAAGAGGCTGTCTATAATATGATTGTATCTAACCATATGGGTCTGAACAAAGACTTGTTGATTAAGAATCTTGTTAAATTCCGTGATTTCGCTGATGGTGAAAAGGTTGGGAAACAGGATCTTATCCGTGAATATATGGACCTTCTAAAATTTTACCCCGTCACTTATGGACAGGAGGATAGTGCGTCATCTCCTGAAGAGTTAAAGGTAGTCGCTATGAAAGATTTCATAAGTTATGTAAAGGAACAATCAGCAAAACTAGGAACTAAAGTATTTCTTAAGAATGGCATAAAGAACAAATTCATACCTCAGATAGGATTTTCAGATGATGATATAAAAAATGTTAAAGTAATGAAGAAGGAATTTGAAGATGAACCATCTCTTAAGACTTATTCTACTGCTGGAGGAATAAAGACTAGATATTAATGACAATAAAGTTTTCGAAAATAAAGTAAACACAAAAATTTTATGTTAGGAAGTATTTATATAAAACAAATAAAAAAAGAAAAAACAAATAATACACAATGGCAGACTTATTAATGAAAATGCCGGTTCCTTACGAACCAAAAAGAACGAACCGGTTTATCCTTCGTTTCGATTCTACATTGGGGATCAATGAATGGTTTGTTGAATCAACAGGTCGTCCAAGTATTGATATTAACCCAGTCGAGATCCCATTCCTAAACACCTCCACTTTTGTTGCTGGTAGGTTTAAGTGGGGTGCAATAAACGTGAAATTCCGTGACCCGATCGGTCCATCAGCTACTCAAGCTCTTATGGAATGGGTACGTCTTCACGCTGAATCTGTAACAGGTCGTATGGGATATGCAGCAGGTTACAAGAAAAATGTCGACTTAGAGATGTTGGATCCTACGGGTGTTGTTGTTGAAAAATGGATTTTAGAAGGAACCATGATTACAAAGACATCTTGGTCTGATGCTAACTACGGTACCGATACATTGGCAACACTCGATGCCACACTGCAGATGGATCGTTGTATTTTGGTTTACTAAAAAGTATTTACTATTTTATTGATAAATAAAATTATAATGGTATAATTAAAACAGGGACTAATCCCTGTTTTTTTTTATGGATAATACTGCGATTTACGGACAACAAGATTTTTCTCTTCCTCACGACATTGTAAAACTCCCTTCTGAGGGTAAGTTTTATAAGTCAAAGAAAAAATCTATTAAGGTGGGATACCTCACCGCCGCTGATGAGAATGTAATTATGTCTTCAAGTGTTGAGGATATGGTTATGACTTTGATTAGAAGTAAGGTGTATGAACCTGATCTAAGACCCGACGATATGCTCAACGGAGACATCGAAGCTATTTTAATGTTTCTTAGAAATACGGCTTTCGGTCCTGAATATAAACTTCAGGTGATTGACCCTCAGACGGGGAAAAAATTTCCTTCAACACTTATGCTCGACGAACTGAACTTTAAAAAGGGAGAAGTCGAACCTGACGAGAATGGATTATTTAGGACAACATTACCAAAAACTGGTACTATGGTTGATATTCGTCCGTTGACCTATAAAGAACAAATCGATATAAACAAACAAGCTGAGTCATATCCTGCTGGCAGGGTCGCCCCGAAGGTCACATGGAAACTAATGAAACAAATTGTATCGGTAAATGGTGATACCGAACTTGGGACTATTTCGAAATTTGTTGAGTCCCTACCTATTATGGATTCAAAATATATCAGAAACTTCTTGGATGCTAACGAACCCCGTGTGGATCTTCAAAGAAGTGTTATCGCCCCGTCAGGAGAAAAGGTAGATGTGAACATCACCTTCGGGGTAGAGTTTTTTCGGGTTTTCTTCTGATTACCAAAGATACTTGCTTGACGAGTTTTACATATTGGCAAAACATTTGAACTTCACGTGGAGGGACTATAATACAATTCCAACTTATTCGAGAAGGTATTTGGTAGATAAAATTGTTGCGAGTTTCCAAAAAGATTAATTATCCTATTTATAAGTAGGATATTTTTATATGCAGACTCCACCTCCAAATCCCCCAGCAGGCCCTAATACGGGAAGTATTACAAATGCCCAAAGTCTATTAGATGCGTTCAACCGAGGAGTTAGAGATGCTTTTGATAATTTAGCAAATGAAGTTACAACTTTAGATCAACAATTTGCAACATTCGGTACACAGGTTGCTGGTGTCATGGGCCAGACACAAATGGCTATCCGAGGACTACGTGAGGAAACCGCAATTGCCCTTCCATCTGTAGTCGGATTAGGTGGAACTCTAACCGATGTACAGAACATACAACTCGGTGTTACAAAAGCACTTAACACAAATATAATTCTTTTGGGTGAACAAGCATCGGACTTGTTTGTCGCATCTAAAGCTGTTGGAGTTGCTTCCGCGAATGTCGGAGAAATGGCGGCTGAGTTTGAGAACGCTGGTATATCTACAGGTTTAATCCGTGATAATATTCAAGCATCTGTTGATGTAGCACGAAGAGTTGGTGTCAATACTTCGGCAGTTTTTGAGTTGGTACAAAATAATCTTTCAAGACTCAACGAGTTTGGATTCCAAAATGGTGCCGAAGGATTAGCACGGATGGCAGCAACATCGGCTGGACTACGTTTGAATATGAGAGATATATTCAACTTCGCCGAAAGAGTATTTGATCCTGAGGGAGCAATAAATGCTGTTGCGGCTTTTCAAAGATTGGGTGTTGCTGCGGGTGATTTAGCAGACCCCTTTAGATTGATGTATTTAGCCTCGGAAGATGTTGAAGAACTGAATCGTCAAGTAATCAACATGACAGAACAGTTTACATATTTTGATGAAACTACCAAAGAATTTAAGGTATTCCCTAACGCTAAAAGAGATCTAAGAGAAATTTCAAAGGAGACTGGAATTGCATATGAAGAAATGATAAAAATGTCTTTTGGTCAACAAAAGTTAAACATGATTACAAAAGACTTCAGGATTGCAGGGATTGATGAGGATTCTAAACAATTTGTTGCAAATGTGGCTCAATTTAGTAAAGAAAGAGGAGGATTTACGGTAAAGATTGGTAAAGATGAAAAATTAATCAGCGAGTTAGACAGCAAAGACCTCGATGAGATCAAAAAAATCGGACAGGAACCTGTAACATTAGAGGATATAGCACGAGCACAACTGACAGAATCACAACTGCTAAATTCCTTGATTAATAAATTTATAACCTCTGTTGCGGCACCCACAGCAGCCTCGAGAGGGTTTACGGACGTAAGAGAAGTGTTGAGAGGAACTCTTGCTGGTTTGGACAAGGGTGTTGAACAATCCTTTGGGAATCAACGAGGAGCTCAAGCTAATATAAATAAGTCTTTAGAGGAAATGGGTACTAGTATATCTGATCTTATGAGCGGAAAAGGTAGTTTTAAACAACTTTCAGATGTTTTGGGTGGAGTTATTGGGGATCTTGAAACTGGTCTTACAAATGTTGGTAAGATCTTTACTGAGGTTCCCTATGCTGACATTGCCCAAAAATATATATCATCAGGAAATTTGGTAGCACAAGGAGCGACAGCCGCTATGACCGGTCTTACTACTTTTGGTGAGAAAGCTAAGAATTTCTTCTTCGATGAGACTGACACCAAAAAGACTACTATTACAACGGTACCAAGTGCTACAAAGGTAGAATTCTCTGAAATCAAATATCAAGGTAATGTTAATGTAACTCTAAACACACCAACAGGAGCACCTCAAACATTCTCGATTACAGATCAAATGGCTTACGACTTATTTCAAAACTCGACATTTCAAAAACTTAACCAAAATGCTCTTCAAAATGCTATGAGTCAACCACAATATTCAGCATTACCTAATTCGGCTAAATAAATAAAAAAAACAAAAATATTCTATTTATAGAAATAAGATTAGAGAATGCCAAGTCAATTATCATTCGCAGCTACAAAATTTCTAAGGGATAAATTACTTCTTAGAAATCTCACACCATATACCAAAGTTGGTGTGTTTTCGCCGCCATCACAACCTGCAACAGGTAGCCTGATTCAGAATGATTTTAATGTCATAGATTCTCCTGATGTTTTAATTGACGCAAATCCATTCGCAAATCAACTTGGTGTAAAAAACGAATATGGGCCCGAAGGAGGTTATGATCTTTCAATCAGTGGATTGATAAATACGGCTCAAAATTTATCGAACCAAGGTCCTTATGGACCCTATCCCCCTTACACACAAGCCCTACAGGTTTATTCAACGACATTTCAGAAAGCCCAATATATCAAAAATGAATATACACCACCCCTTGGTTTTATTCGATACTATGACATCAGTGATATTATAAGGGTACAGAGAAATACTACATATTGGGAGCCACCAAGTTTCCAACCATCAACATATACCCCTTACGCTATTTTATTACAGGATGACCCATCTGGTTTTCCTGGTCCCGTGTCTGATGACTCTTATATGATGCAAGTTGCCGCTGAAAGGGCTAAGTACAGTTTTAGGCAAAGAGTAGATCAAAATGTAAGGACTGAAACGATAGGACGTGTAAATATTCTAAACTCTTTACAGGATCCCATCAACCTATCACAGATATTAGCGGGAAGAAGACCGATAGCCGATAGAGATTGGAAAATCACCTCAGGGGGTGGAAATATCATTTCTCAAGGTATGGATATTGTTCAAAGGATTGCTGGTTTTACATTACCATTTTCACCAATACCAGGGGATTATTTCAACCAAGATAATATACAACGAGATTTTGATTCAACACAATCGTTGGTTCGTTCACAACAAAGTATAGTTGGAAGAATTGTTGGTGGACTATTTGGATTAAGTGGAGCAAGACCAAGGTCTCCATCGCAATTGTTTTTAGATTTCACAGGTGGTGGTCAAAGAGCCCAACTTACCTATAACTTAGATTTTAACAGATACAGACCTCAGTACAATACTGGTGGTACAGGAATAATTTCAGCCTTAGGAAATGCCATTATCGGTGGATTTGCCCGAAACGCGGCAAACGGAACATACTACGTCGGTGGTCCTGAAAGAGAACCGACTTATTTAGTTTCACCTCCTGGTCAAGTTCCTATAAACTCACTTGGGCAGCAGGTGTTGGCACCTGTTTATGGTCCTGACATTTTGGCAATTGATTTTGAGGGTGCAGATCAGAACTTTCAGTTTGGTTTAGCGGGTCGAGCATTCGAGGACAACGGAAACCTCAGTGGTGGTTTTACGTGGGTCAGTCCCAAATGGGCACCAAACGCTGGTAGACGACAAAGACCTGGTGGGGATTATTCGACACAAGACTCTGATTTCCCACTTATCGCAGGTCAATTCCAATCAACGGAATCGATAAGATATGTCCTAAGACCGGGTTCGATACTCGATAATACACAGAGACTTGTTGACTCGGTTCCAAATACAGGAGCACGATTCGCCCACGTTGGAAACGCAATTGATCAAACATCAAAAGTTTTCTTCGATGGATATAAAGAAATAACAAAAGGTTCACAAGTAATCAGATATTCAGACGGACAAGAAAATGTCGGAATCGAATATTGTAGAACCTTCACCAAAGATACTCCTTACTACACCTACAACGATCTACAAAAAAGTGAGGGGAATATCCGTAAGTCAGCATATTCTGTGTTGGACTCTACGTTCAACCTCAACATCACCCCAACAAAAGGTACTGATTCAACAAATATTATAAACGGACAGGTTACCAAATATATGTTCTCTATAGAGAACTTAGCATGGAGAACAGGTAGTAGACCTGGATTTAGGGTATCGGATCTACCAGACTGTGAAAAAGGACCTAACGGAGGAAGAATCATGTGGTTCCCACCCTATGATCTTACCTTCAACGAAGATACCACCGCAGACTTTAATAATACCTCGTTTCTTGGACGACCTGAACCAGTATATACATACAAAAGCACCTCACGAAGCGGAACAATAAAATGGAAGATTATTGTCGATCATCCTTCTATCCTTAATTTGATCGTCAATAAGGTGTTGGCTAACGAGGGAGATCGTCAAAAAGTGGACTCTATAGTAAACTCGTTTTTTGCTGGATGTAAAAAATACGATCTCTATGAGTTGGCTAAAATATATAACACCGTCCCCCTTACCGAACTTCAAGCGTGGCAAGAAATTGTTAATAATCCAAATATATCGAATGAACAGCAACAAACCGCACAACAGAATATTAACACCGAGCAGAGTGTTGCACCAACGGGTGGTGGAGCGGGATCAAGTGCTACAGAGGGGGTATCTACGGATGCATTAAAAAAATATGAAAATTACGCCTTCTATTTTGACAATGATATTCCTGGTACTAACCCCGCCCTAACAACTAGTGTTAATTACCAACAAACATATACAACATACACCTCTACAAGTAATATCACCAAATACAAAGATAGTTCTTTAGAACCAACAGGTGTTGAACTTTTCTTTAGTGATACTGTTGAAGAAAACTTTAGTCAGATGGAAAAGTTAGGTGTTGAGATATATGAATTGTTCGAGCAAAAACAAGCACAAAAGGTTGTGATAACCTTGGTCGGAAGTGCATCAGCACCTGCTGAGGTTTCTTATAATGAGAAATTGTCGTCTCGAAGAATTGATAGTGTTATTAAATTTTTTAACACTTATACCTTTCCTAATCAAAAAAGTTTGTCAAGTTATATATCCTCAGGTCAATTAATTTTTGTTCCCGACCCACAAGGTGAAGTAAGTATCGCTAACCCAAGGGGTAAGGTTACAACATTTGGACCATTTAGATGTACTTCGGTACTTACGGGTCAAAACAAAATATATTCAGTAAATGCAATGGCTTGTAGGGCAACCACCGTAAAAAGTATTGTTGTAGAACCGATTGCCATAAATGCACAACCGACAAATATTGGTGTTCAGGCTAATTTGGCGAAAGATGGTTTAAAAGAACAACCTATAAAACCTGGTAGTGAAAAGTTAGTGGAAGTGGTTCAACCAACTCAAGCTCTATACAAAGGAGCTTCGAAAAAACTTTTGAGATTTTTGTTGAGTGAGTGTGACTATTTTGAGGTAATGAAGGTGGATAATCCAATGATATACGATTCGATAAAAGAAAAGATAAAATATTTCCAACCTTCTTTTCACTCTATGACACCTGAGGGATTAAACGCACGACTAACCTTCCTTCAACAATGTATGAGACCCGGTGATACTATACCAACAATTGAAACCGGTCCAAATGGTGTTGCTGAAAAAAAGTATAACGATGCTATAAACACATCATTCGGGGCACCACCAGTGTTGGTTTTGAGGGTTGGTGATTTTTATAACACCAAGATAATACCAAAAGGTTTAAGTTTTAATTATGACAAAACTTTTGATCTGAACCCTGAGGGTATTGGTTTTCAACCTATGATTGTTGATGTTAGTTTATCATTCAATATGGTTGGTGGGAATGGATTGAGAAACCCTATCGACACCTTACAAAACGCTTTATCCTTTAACTATTATGCCAATACTGAAATGTATGATGAAAGGGCAGAAGCAACTGAAGATACAAGTAGGTTAGACAAAGAAATTGTTGATGCACTGAATCGACAAAATCCTGTTGTTGGAGCATCTAACGTATCGACAGAAGTAACGACAGATGGGGGAAATACCATCGGTATCCAATCAATAACAGGTCAAACAGCCTCGGGATCAACAGGAACAATTGTATATAAAAATTCGATGAATAAGTTAGTCGAACAAACCCAAGCTTATTTTAGTGGAACATTTACATATTTTGAAAACATTTTGGGTAATTACAATTATGGTATTTTATCACTTTTAAATAGTAATTTACGAAACAATCAAGGATATAATACAGGAACTATTAACGCGACCACAACGGCAATTTATGGTAAACCTTTACAATATCAAACATATATCGATAACTCATTTACTAAATTATTGAAAGCAATCAATGATAATGACATTCCAATTTTTTCAAATCCTTCGTTTGAAAATCCTCAGATTACAAATGCACAGAAAAGGTTGTTCAAGAAAAATTACAACGATTATGTTTTGACCTATAAGAGTGGTTTCCTAAATGGTATAAGTGAAAATATTACAACTTTAGTTCAAATCGAACAACAATTGGTTTTCAACATCGATAGAATTAACTTTGTTCTCAACGGACCTACTGTTGGTACAAATGGTTATGATGGTAAGATAAACACGCAGAATATATCGGAAATATTTACAACTACAGGAACCACTGAAGTGGTAAATCAAGTTTCGGTTAACTCATATACTAAATTGGGTATAGATACAACTTTGTTGGCAACTAATATTGGTAGTTTTTTAACAGATCTAACTGCAGCTAATTTGTATGTGGGTAGTTCCTATGATAAAAATACGGGATCATATACACCATCCGCCTCTGATACGATAACAAACACCTTACTTCCTACAGACGATGATAAATTAGAATACATGATGATGTCAAGAGCCTTACTTATTGATTCCAATAGACAAGGGTTTATAGATGCATTAAAAGTGGGTTTGGATTTAGCTACGAGTAATGCAATTGATTTTTACTATAATGGTTTAAATAATGTCGATTCACGTCTTAATATATGGAAAAAGATCAATGACAATAACAAAGCAATTTTACAAACATACAGAACGAGCACTACTGGCTTGATTTATGACAAATACACACCAACATTTGGAACATCACAAGAAAGATTGGTTTTATTTTCTACTGATCTATCTGCAACAAATCAAACTAAGAAAACACTTCAGGACATTTATGCCCCCAAAAATAACACGGCACAGACAAACCCGTATAACTTCAAACGAAAATTTAACTAATGGACGCTTATTATAATAGATACCAACAATTTTTTGTGAACGGAGAACAAACGGTTGTGCCTTTTGTACCACTTCCTAGTAAGACATCAGACCAAAGATTTATTTACCGAACAGGTATAAGTAGGTTGGACAAGGTATCACAAGAGTTTTATGGTACTCCTTTTTTTAGTTGGTTAATTTTACAGGCAAACCCTCAATACGGTGGATTGGAGTGGAACATACCCAACAATTCTATCTTGACAATTCCTTACCCTCTCATATCTTCATTACAGGACTATAAAAATGGTATAGACAACTACTTCCTCTACTATGGCAGATAACATAACGACTAATGACAATATTTTTGTCGACTTTGACTGTCAAAACATTATATTAGTAGATCCCAATAAAACACAGAATATAAATGGTTCTGTATCAGAGAGGAAACTAGCTCATGAGAATTTGGTAATGTATGCTAATTTGGAGGCAAGGGTCATTCCTCGTACGAAGTTAGCTGTCGGATCCCCAATTAGTGATGCTATTCAAAATGTTCAGTTGGCGACTATGAACTTCTTGAGACCAGGAGGACGTACCACACTCAGGAATGATTACTTAGATGAAATTACAGGTCTAAATACCGTCAATGGTAAAGGTACTAATCAACCAAGTAGAACAAAAATCACTCAAGAAAACAAAACAGACGAATTTTATTTTAGTCAAAATGTTATAAATTCTTTGGACACTGGTTTACTTGGAATTGAGTCAATAAGGATAAAAAACACAAGAAGTGCCACACCAACTGTTGATATAGTTTTGATTGATACACAGGGTAGAGCTTTATTTGAAAAAGGTGAAAACTCAGAATATGCCGCATTTTTTAATCTTCCATACCCAATATTCTTTTTGACACTAAAAGGATTTTACGGAAAGGCTATAAAGTATCAACTTGTAATGACAAACTTTTCTGCGGCTTTCGAGGGTAATTCTGGGAACTACAGAATAAGTTTAAAGTTTTATTCTTACAAATATACCATTTTAGCCGAAACACAGGTTGGTGCCTTGTTTGCAACACCATTTATGTACACTTCTGATTTCAGAGTACAATCTAGTGGACAGGAACCACCCGCGATTCAAGCCGCAAGAGCAAGTGTTGGTAACGATTTAACCTTAACATCTAATGTAAGAACAACAAAAGGTCAGTCCAATATCAATAACATGTATGCAAAATACAAACGATTGGGATTAATATCACCTGATTTACCTGAACTTTCAGTACCATCTTTATTAGCACGATTAGAATTATTAGAAAAAAATATTTTGCAGGGATTTGGACAAACAGATTTTACACCTTTATCAGATATACAGAATTACATAAAATTAATTAACGATTTTTATAATGATGTTTATGGTAATGATGACACATCTTGGTTCTCGAGATATATCGATCGAACACAGGTATTTGTCTACAAAGGAAGGAAAGAAGACACCGCAGAAAATACAGAACCTGAAGTTTTACAGACATATGTTTTCAAGAACAATATCAACAACACTCAAGCTCAGTTAGATGCTTACAGTCAGTTAGTACAACTTGTAACAAACTATAAAAGTGCTTTAGCAAAAAACCCCACCTTAGGATTAAATGGTTCTTTTACAATCGATAATATTACTGATAGTACAACAAAGATCACCACTATTGATAAAATTATAATTAATAATCCTTCAAAAAGTGTCAACAACGATAATGTTCTAATTGAGGATACTTTCAGAAAAGCAATTACATCAAAAGAAATTGATTTCGAGAAAACTTTCGAACAAAGAAACAAAAGAAAACCAACTCAAACAGAATTAATACAGTTTGAATCTGAAAACCTAAAGTTTTTTAGACCAACGGCAATTCGTGTTGGTAATGAAGTTGCTACCTATCCGACGTATAATTTTGTATTTGACGGTGAAAACAATTTTGATGGTTTATACAATCAAATTATTGGTGATATATCTAAACAAAAAGAAAAAGTTGTTTTAGCTCTCACAGTTTTTTTGAATAAAAAAATTGAAGGACCAAATGGTTTAGGATTCAGGCCTACGATAAAAAATATTATGGCAATGATTTTTGCCTCTGTCGAGGCATTTTATTTGATGATGGATGACGTACATAGTTCAGCTTGGAGTCAACGAACTAATCCAAAAAGAAAACAAGCAATTTTCAATAATACATTGAGTTCAGCGAGTTCTGACACTAAAGATAATACGCCCACACTTGAAATTCAGAGTTTATCTGAAATACCTGTTTATCCTTGGCCACAATATTTTGTCGATACTAATTCGGAAGACGATGAGCCATTTGAGTTAAGATATCCTGGAGATAAATCAGAAATATCAAGAACTGGTGCGAATGATTTCCAATCATGGCCCGAAGTTGAATTTGTTGAAGAATACATCAAAGGAATATCAAGAACTGCTGATAACCCACCAGCACCAAATGGAAATGCTAACTTGTCTCGAACTATTCTTAGATTATCGGCAAATGGTATCGAATTTCCGATGACCAATATTCCATATTCGGACTATCAGGTTGTTAAATTCCTCTATGAAATTTACGAAAGAGTTTTCTTAGCTTCATATTGGGATAGATTTTCTAAAGGAATTCCGCAAGATTTAGAGTTATACAAAACATTATCGGATATTGAAAATATCAATATCCAAACATCTTTATTAGGATCAAGTCCAAGTCTGACCAAAACCTTAAAAAATCTTGCATTCACTTCTGCAAATTATTTAGAAGTTCTTAGAAGTGCATCGAATGATGGACAAGGACCAAGTTATCAACAATTAATTAGAGGTGAATTCACATCTGATTATCTAAGGGCAATTACTACAAAAGATTTTTCAATTTTGTCTAACACGAGCATATCGAATGCTTCCGAATCGACCGCACAGACTGTCGAATCTTATAGTAAACTAACTGAGTTTGTAAGATCAACAAAATCGAATCAAACTGATATAGCGGATCTTTATCCGTTTGTCTACTCGCCTTGGACAACTACAAATTTGGGTAGTTCTGCCGGGAATGACAATCCCTTCGATACAACACATAGTTTATTTGTAAATGATACCAAAAAGTTTATAACTAATTATCAGACAAACTTTAACCAAAATAATAATCGGCCGTTTACAAACTCTGATTTTTTAAGTGTAAACACACCAAACCTTGACGACTCAAACGGTCAAACAAAAGATTTAAATACATTTTACACTGAACGTCGTTCTGAAAAGTTATTTGTTACAGAGGGTCCACTTACTTATCAGAACAAGACTGGTAATTTAGCAGGAGACCAAACCACATCGATGTTTAATACACCATTTTTTATAAATGCTATAAACGAAGGTGTTGAGTTAGATAGGAATGGAGGTTCATTATATCCGTATGTAAAACCAGCTTATTTATTTTTAAACTCTCTTCCACTGATCACATTGAGAGAAAGGTACAAGAATGTTGAACCAACAATTGTTGAGGAGTTAGATTTTATGTTTTCTACACTCACCAAGTTCGGAGGCGTTCACAAACTACCATACGCATGGATCTTAAGGTACGGATCTATTTGGTATAGATATAAAACATATATTGAAACTAATGTTGATATATTAGATTCGGTTTGGAACAATATTGATTATTTAAATCTTTACGATCCGATTACTGATGACCTAGATAAAACCTATAAGTTTAATAATCAGAAAAATACACCACTCGAGATTATTGGTCAAAACAATCTTGTAATTCAAATTACCAACCAAAATAACTTTTTACCCCTTGGATCATTTACGAACTCGATTATGAACCTTGGTTTTTATCCCGGTATGATAAATAACATTTATTTTCTTATGACAGGTCAGGATTTGTTTACCACCTATAGTGATACGGAAATGAATGCGGCCATCTCAGAGGGTTTAAACGTAGGAAATATTAGTAATAGTAATATTGAATTACCATTAGGTTTTGATGCAAACGACCCAAGTAGACTTCTAACCTTAAGAACTTGGTTTACATCTTTTGACACAAAGGATTCAACTAAGTTTATCCCATCCCTGCAGAATCAAACAATTGTAATGCCTTGTTTTGGTTCCAATACAAATCAGGTATTATCAGAATGTTTTGAGGATAGTCCAACTGGAGAATTCATTACTCAAGAGGTATTGAACAACACCGCAGTATTCAACGGTAGTTTCCGAACTTTTTGGCAAGCACCGAATTTCGGATACTTCGAACTACCGAGCATCGAAAAACCACAATATGATCAGTATTTCAAGTTAATAAAACCCAACACAAAAAATTCAGAGGCTTTTAGTTTAGGGTCAGAGTATTCGTTTATTGAGGAGATATTTGGGGTATTTAAAACGGAAATATTGGATGAGTTTGAACAAGAATTCTTAAAGTTTTCGGTAAGTACAAAAGACGTAGAAAAAGATGTCGTATCAGGACCAAGTTCTGTCAATAAGAACTTTCAATTTTTGATGCAAGAACTTTTGACTATTGATACTCCCGACAACCAAATCTCGTCAGAGGATTATGTCAAAAAAGTATCGGAAAAGCAGGCTATTAAAATTACTGACACAATCGAGACTTTCTTGAATTATGATGTGGTATTTCGTTACGGTAATCCAAGTAATTTTGATAGAAAATTATGGGGTTCATTTACTACCTTACCATCCAATAGGGTCTTTGATCCCTTTACGTATAATCCATATGTACAAAATACTTTACCATCGAGTAGTGGAACTATTACTCTTGCACAATCAATAGCCGCGTTTCCACAAGAGTGGAATTCGATGTATACCTATGTAGGTTTTGCAACGACACCTGACATGATTTATTCTAATACAGGGAGTTATTTTACAGACTTCTTTATCGATATGAATGTTCAGTTTACCGTTGCAAATGTTCAAACATTTGCACCCCTTATTAAGATTTATGGTACACAAAAATTGTTGGCTGATGGAAACTATGGGTCAACACAATTTATTGAGAACATCAACACATATTATACCGATAAAGATACCTTAGTAAGTCAAATTTTAACACAGCTATTTTTTAGTCTTCAAAAACAATTACCAAACGTAGAACAATCTAATGAAAAATTAATTCTTTCCGGTTTAGACGGAGATGAACAGAAATTAGAACTATGGGAAACATTCAAAGCCTTCAACGACAAATGGATATCAGGTGGTGAATTCCAAAATAGAACCCTTTTTCAAGATGTTCTATTTTTAGATCGTGCAAATAGAGATATAGGAAATGAGGTTCTTTTAGATGTATTGAAACTTAAGAATTTTTTATCAAGCACTGCTCAAACCAACGCTCGTATTATTGATTTTGTGAGTAAGATATTTGCCGACAACAAATTCCAAATGATGCCAATGCCGGCATACGTTAATTTTTGGGGTATAGGTGAGTCTGTTGATGGGCAGAGACCAAGGACAGAAACATCTCAGGATTTAGCAAATTCATTATTTGGAACTTATCTTGAGGTTGATTACCGCGAATCATCACCCAAGTTAGTTTGTTACTTTGTAGGAAAACCTTCCGAACATCTTAACTTAAAGGAAAATCAAGATTACCGATTTAAGACCGATGCCTTTACCTTCGAATGTGGGGGAAGGAATTCGTTATCGAGATCAACAGGTGAAGAAGTAAATTTTGCCTTATCCAATAAAGTTGTTGGATTTAATGTCGACTTTGGTAATAGAAATCAAGGTATATTTTATTCTATACAATTGGATCAAAATTCTGCTGCAGCCACGACGGAATCAAATAGGGTGATTACGGGTATTGCTCTACAAGCTGGTGGTAAACGAGCTGTCGGACAAAGTCTTGGTCTATACAATTACTATAAAACAAGAAGTTACGAATGTAGAGTAGAATCATTGGGTAATGTTATGATACAACCTACTATGTATTTTAATCTTCAACATGTTCCGATGTTTTATGGGCCTTATATGATACAATCGGTGGAACACGTCATCGATGGTGGAGACTTCAAAACTTTTTTTACAGGACTCAGAATGCCAGTTGTATCGATACCAAAAATTACTAAACAAATTCTCAGTTTAAATCAGAGTTTGTTGAGTGAATTGGTGTTGGGTGTACAGAGACTAAAAGATACTGAATCACAAGTTGTTACAAAAAATGTTATTTCAGTTGGAAACTCCATACAAACAAATCAAACCTTTACTCCAGCAGATCCTGTTAGATGTATTTCAGACATGCAAGTCGCAAATCAAAAATACAGAAACTATGTTGGTGTAGAATCAACAAAACGTGAAATTACATTTGGTGATTTGTCAAAGTTGCTTAAGGATAAAGGTTATAATCAAATATTGAAAGGTTTGATATTCTTCACAGCATATGCAAATGGTCATGATGATAACAAGTTCATCACTTATGACTTTGATTTGGGTGGTACCCCATTCGGAGGAACCGTTTACTCAGGAATTACTTATGGTGAACGAAGAAAGTTCTTCAACGAATCATTTGGTTGTAGAACAACATCGAATGGCATATCAGTTCCGTATGCGGTGTTTTCGGATTTTGATAAGTCAGTAGATTTTATCTCAACTTACTATTCGAATCCGATAAATGGAAAAAAATTATACAATTCCGACCCTGAATACAAATGGAATACTAAGGATTTATTTATTGAAAGTTTAGTCTTGTTATGGATTGAATGGTGGCCAACTAAAAGTTTTCAAACAACACAACAAAGAAATAATTGGATCTTAGCAAACGCACAATCTGTTCAAACAATAAGAAAACAAGCATCGGAAAGTGTTGAGAAATGTATCTCTTTAGGACTTATTACTTTTTGATGATATTTATAGAGAAAATATTATGAATATTAAAGATAACTTGGATATGTATCTTGGTAAAAACTCAAGATATAGTGAAAAAACTTCTAACAACGGTTACACCGAGGTATGTGATTTAGACACAGGGGATTGTTATACTGTAAGGGATCGTGATGGATTGATTGAAAGAGTTGATAATACTATCAGAACAAATAGAAAAGTACGAGTAGAGACTCAACAAGGTGTTAAACAATTATTAAACGGATAAGACATGAAAATTGACAAAACAATTTTAGAGGAGTTGAAAAGACACAACTCAATCAATAAATATATTACAGAGCAGGAAGCTGTTGATGCTCAAGATCAAACGATGGACACCGAGATTCCAACTGAGGATCCGATGTTAGAACCCGCTGAGACTCCTAAACCTGAGGTAATCGATGTGTCCCAAGATACTGAGGTCGAAAAAATTGGTGATAACAATCAGGAAACAGAAACACAAGGAGGATCTGAAGAGTTAGACATTACCGATTTGGTCAACTCACAAAAAGGTATGGAATCTAAGCAGACCGAATATTTCGATATGATGTTCAAACAACTCGAAGGACTTCAAGGTAAATTATCGGAAATGGAAAATTTAGTTACAAAACTAAATGACATTGAAGAAAAGATTGAGAAATACAGACCTAAGTCACCGCAAGAAAAATTAGAACTTCGTAGTTTAGACTCAGGTCCATTCCATCAAAAGTTGACCGATTTTTTTGATGACAAACAACAAGACATGGAAAAGTCAGGAAAGAACGAATATGTCCTCACATCTGATGAAGTAGAACAAATTGTTCCGAGTGATATTAAGAAGTCCTTTAATTCACGAGTTCCTGAACCTACAGATAATAGGTTCGGTATGCGTTGATAAATGAAAATATTTTATTATATTATAAGGGTCACGTTGTGATCCTTTTTTATTTGGTGAACAATTTGACTTAACAATAAATTTCGCATATAATTCCTATATCTAATAATTAAATTTTTTTACAAATATGTCTAGTCCACTTGACGCAGTTCTCGCTCAGTACGAGAAAAACACCCAATCCTTCGACAATTCTAACCGAATGTCTCAGGAAGAAAGAATGAAGAAATACTTCGCTTGTATTCTACCGCAAGGTCAGGCTCAAGGTCAAAGAAGAGTCCGAATTCTCCCAACTAAAGATGGTTCATCACCCTTCGTAGAAGTTTTTTACCACGAACTCCAAGTAGGAGGTAAATGGCAGAAGTTCTATGATCCAGGAAAGAACGATAACGAAAGATCACCTTTGAATGAAGTTCACGAAGAACTTATGTCAACGGGAAAAGAATCTGATAAAGAACTTGCCCGTCAATACAAGTCACGTAAATTTTACATTGTAAAGGTTGTTGATCGTGACGCTGAAGAAGAGGGTGTTAAATTTTGGAGATTCAAACACAACTACAAAAACGAGGGTATTCTCGATAAGATCATTCCAATTTGGAGACAAAAAGGTGATATTACCGATCCTGAAAAAGGTCGTGATCTTATCATCCAATTGGTGAAACAAAAAACACCTGGTGGGAAAGATTACACCGCAATTCAAACCATCATGCACGATGATCCATCAATTCTCCACACGATTGAACCAACTATGAAAGAGTGGTTGGCAGATGAGATGACTTGGCAAGATGTGTACTCAAAAAAACCCGTAGAGTTTTTGGAAGCAATTGCTCGTGGTGAAGAACCACGTTGGAACTCTGAAACAGGTAAGTATGTATACGGAGACGATGCACTTCTATCTATGGGTGGAGGTAAGTCATCTAATGTTATGGATCCACAAACAGGAGCAGATCCTGATGAAGATCTACCATTCTGATCTAATAACTAACGGGACATTCTTACCGACTTCTTTGTCTGTGAGAGTGTCCTTTTTTTTAACCAAAAAAATAATAAAATAATTACATCCTAAGATAAAAACATGGCACTTAAAAAAACTGATTTCACAACGCTAAAGAAGAAGTTCTCAACTTCGGCAAAATATAAACCACAACGTTTTTTTGACTTAGGAAAAGAATTCTTGGAAGCAGTCGGACTACCGGGTCCCGCAATTGGGCACATCAATATGTTCTTAGGACATAGTGATACAGGTAAGACAACCGCTCTTATCAAATCCGCGGTGAGCGCTCAGAAGCAAAACGTTCTTCCTGTATTTATTATTACAGAACAAAAATGGAGTTTTGATCACGCTCAGTTGATGGGATTCGAATGTCAAGAAGCGGTAGATCCCGAAACTGGTGAAATCGATTGGGACGGATTTTTTATCTTTAATAATAATTTTAACTATATCGAACAGATAACACAATACATCAATGATTTGTTAGATGCTCAAGAAAAAGGAGAGTTAGAATACGATCTGTTGTTCCTATGGGATTCTATCGGTTCAGTTCCTTCAAAAATGACTTACGAGGGAAAAGGTGGTAAGCAGCACAACGCAGCAACTTTAGCCGATAAAATCGGTATGGGTATCAATCAAAGAATTTCAGGGTCTCGTAAAGCAGACTCAAAGTTTGAAAACACCCTCGTGATTGTGAATCAACCTTGGGTAGAATTACCTGACAATCCTTTTGGTCAACCGAAAATCAAAGCTAAAGGTGGTGAATCAGTTTGGTTGAATTCTTCATTGGTATTTTTGTTCGGAAATCAAAAAGGTGCTGGAACAACCAAGATTACTGCAACGAAAGATAAAAGAACCGTGAAGTTCGCAACACGTTCTAAAATATCGGTTATGAAAAACCACATCAACGGATTGGGTTACGAAGATGGAAAGATTATTGTCACTCCCCACGGTTTTTTGGCGGGTAAGGAAACCGTAGAAGAAAAGGCATCGATCGAGGCGTACAAGAAAGAACATTCTGACTACTGGAAGGAGATCATCGGATCAGACGGGGACTTTTCCCTTGTCGATGAGAAAGACCCTGACATCCTTCGATAGTGTCCCTATTTGTCAAATCAATTAGATTATAAAGATTGAAAACTTTATTAGTAGATGGAGATAACTTATTTAAGATCGGGTTCCATGGAGTGCGAGAATTCTTTGTCGATGGTCATCACATCGGCGGGGTCTTCCACTTTCTCAATACCCTCAGGAAACAATTGGATGAATACAACTATGACAAAATTATCGTCTTTTGGGACGGTGACGGCAACTCAAGTCAACGACGTGAAATATATCCCAATTACAAACTAAATCGCAGACAAGATATGAACGAATTCAAATTCGAGTCATATCTTATACAGAAACAAAGGGTCAAAGAATATTTGGAGGAATGCTTCGTACGCCAACTGCGTGTCGATGGCAATGAATCCGATGATCTTATCGCTTATTACTGTCAGGTGGCAACCGATGAAGACAAAGTTGTTTTCACAGCAGACAAAGACCTCTTACAGCTTATCGACTCGACAACATCCATCTACTCCCCCATGGTCAAAGAGATGTATAAGATGGGAGATAAAGTACCTATTATGGGTAATAAAATCCCCCACCAAAACATTCTGACTGTCAAGGTGATTATGGGTGACAAGAGTGATAACATCGATGGCATCGAAAGATTAGGAGAGAAAACTTTTCTGAAGTTTTTCCCCGAGGTATTTGATAGTGTTGTTTCTGTTGATGATATTTTGTTGAAGACCAACCAACTTATTCAAGGTAATGAAACCAACAAAGCACTACATAATTTGTCAAAGGGAAAATCAAAGAATGGTGAACTCGGAAAACTATTTTTTGAGGTCAACACCAAAATTGTTGATCTATCCAAACCGATGATTACTGAAGAAAGTAGGGAGCTAGTAGAACTTTATTATCGAGAATCGATGGACCCTGAGGGAAGGGGGTCAAAGAACCTTATCAGAATGATGACTAATGATGGGTTCTTTAAGTTTCTTCCCAAAACGGATGAAGCCTTTTTAGACTTTGTCCAACCATTTATGAAACTAACAAGAAAAGAAAAAAGAAAATTTAAACAATCAAACTAATTTTTATGAAAGAACAAGATATCGTCAAGATGGAATTTCTCATCACTTTGAATAACAACATTGTAATCCAAAGGTATTTTAACGTAAGGGGTTATAATCCCAAAGCTCGTGCTTCAATTGAGTTGTACGATTATATGAGGGATTTGGTTGATGCTTTCGAGCAAACCCAAAAAATGAAGACAGTTATCTACATGATGGATAATCAATTTTACATTTCTGAAGATCCCACAATTTTGGACACTGACAATACCAACAACACAGAATATTTCAATTTTTATGTGAGAATTGGGGAGCAGACAATTTGTCATAGGATCTTGGATGCAAAACTTTTCCCACCTAAGATAAGATACACCGTAGACATACGTCAGCAAGCAAAAAACGTACTTCGACACTTGACTGACATATTTTCAGCTCAAAATTTTGTTACTAACTATATGAATTATACCCTCGCTTGAGTGTATTTATTCTTTACAGAAAACGAAAAATAAATTATGTCAAATAGGAACTTCGAATATCTCGGAAACACATTTCAAATACAACTAATAAATCAAATCATTTTACACAAGGAGTTCGCACATTCAATTATTGATGTTATTGAACCCTCACATTTCGAGAACAAATACTTCAAAACAATTATTCAGTTACTGAAAGAATATTATGTAAAATACGATTGTTCCCCTTCATTCGAGACGTTATATCAGGTCGTAAAAAGTGAGTTCCCACAAGAGATAATGCTCAAGGTTCTCAACGATACAATCAAACAAGTTCAGGATTCTCCGATCGATGGTGGTGACTTTGTTCAGGACAAGGCTCTGAAGTTTTGTAAACAACAAGAACTACAAAAGGCTATTGTCAGATCACAAAAAATCCTTGATAGTGGTGAGTTCGAAAACTACGAGAAGTTAGAAGAACTTTTTAGGGCTGCGATTCAAATCGGAGAAAACAACAACAAAGTTGAAGATGTGTTCACCAATTTGGATGACGTGCTCGATGAGGACTTCCGTCATCCGATCCCGATGGGGATTAGTGGTATCGACAAGCTACTAAAAGGTGGATTGGCTAAGGGTGAAATTGGTGTTATTTTGGCACCAACTGGTGTTGGTAAGACAACTGTATTATCCAAAATTGCCAACAGTGCTTTCAACCACGGATATAATGTTCTTCAATTGTTTTTTGAAGACAACCCGAAAGTTATTCAGAGAAAACACTTCACTATGTGGACTGGTATTGTGCCTGATGAGTTACCTCTTCATCGTGAAGAAGTTCTCGAAAAAGCTCGTCAAGTGAAGGAAGAAATGACCAACAGGTTATATTTAAAAAAACTACCATCAGACACTCATACCATGACTCAAATTAAAAATATGATCCGTAAAATGATTGCTGATGGTCACAAGATCGATATGATTCTTGTTGATTACATTGATTGTATTGTTCCTGATAAAAACTTGGGTGACGAATGGAAAAGTGAAGGTTCTGTAATGAGAGGATTCGAAGCTCTATGTCACGAGTTGAGTGTTGTCGGTTGGACGGCGACGCAGGGTAACAGAAGTTCAATATCCTCTGAGGTTGTAACCAACGATCAGATGGGTGGTAGTATCAAGAAGGCTCAGGTAGGTCACGTTATTATTTCCATAGCAAAGACTCTACAACAAAAGGAAATGAACTTGGCGACAATTGCTATCACCAAGTCCCGAGTTGGTAAAGATGGTGTGATTTTCGAAAACTGTAAATTCAATAACGAGTTATTGGAAATCGATACCGATAGTTCTGTAACCTTCCTCGGATTCGAGGAAAAACGAGATGATCAAAAAAGAGATCGTATCAAGGAACTTATGGAAAAAAGACAACAAAGAGAAAAACCTTTGGTTTGATCTTGTTAATTATAAAAACAAAATAAAAGAATAGATAATGAATGATTTAATAGATATGATTGGAACGGATCAACGATTCGTAACTAAGAGAAGTGGTGACCGAGTCCCATTCGAAATCGATAAGATAAAAAATGCGGTCGTAAAGGCAATGGAAAGTGCTGGTAGGGTAGATGTTGAGATGGCTGAGAAGATCGCTCGTCTTACCAAAAAAGGTGTGTTCAGAGGAAACAAACTTAATCTACCTCACGTAGATGAAATTCACGATATGGTGGAGAACAAACTTATGGATAATGGTCTGAATGATGTTGCCAAAGAATATATTATTTACCGATCAAAACACCAACCGAATATCTTCACTAAGAGAACAAACTTGAAACCCTATGAGTATCCTGATTTGTTGGAGTATGTTGACGCTATCCGACATTCATATTGGGTACACACAGAATTCAATTTCACATCTGACATTCAAGACTTTAAGGTACATTTGGATGAGAAGGAACAAACAGCATTACAACGTGCTATGTTGGCGATCTCTCAAATCGAAATTGCGGTAAAATCGTTTTGGGGTGATATCTACAAAAGATTACCAAAACCTGAAATCGGTAATGTTGGTGCAACATTCGCGGAATCTGAAGTAAGACATGCTGACGCATATTCTCACCTGATTCAATTGCTCGGACTCAACAAAGAATTTGAAAATCTATTAGAGGTTCCTGCAATTAGAAGAAGAATCAAATATCTTGAAAAATCTATTTTGAGTTCCAAGTCAGTTGACAATCAAGATTACTTTGAATCAGTAATATTGTTTTCTATGTTTATCGAGAATGTATCACTGTTTTCACAATTTCTAATTATTATGTCATTTAACAAACATAAAAATATGTTGAAAGGTATTAGTAACGCTGTGGAGGCAACCTCTAAAGAAGAAAACATTCACGCAGGTTTCGGATTTGATTTGGTCAACCTTATCAAAAAAGAAAACCCAACTTGGTGGACTAAAGATCTGGTTGAAGACCTAATCGATGCGACCCACGAAGCTTGTGAGTCAGAAATTGAAGTAATCAATTGGATCTTCGAAAAAGGGGATTTAGATTTTCTATCAAAACAAGAAACTTTAGAGTTTATCAAACACAGATTCAACGTATCTTTAAATTCTATTGGTATCGAAAACGCATTCAACATCGATAAAAAGGTGTTGAGTACAACAGAGTGGTTTGATGATGAGATTCTCACAACAAAACACACTGATTTCTTTAACAAAAGAAGTATCAATTACAGTAAAAAACAAAAATCAATTACCCTCAACGACTTATTTTAAATTTATAAAAAAACAATATGGAAAATGTAAAACCATTCGATTGGATCAATGAAGAATCAATCGTATTTCTTCGTCGTGGATATTTGAGCGAAGGTGAAAACCCCACCGAAAGAGTTAGAGTCATTGCTGACCATGCAGAGAAAATTTTGGGAATCGAAGGATTTGCCGACAAGTTTTATGACTACATGGGCAGAGGATGGTATTCACTATCGTCACCTGTTTGGGCAAACTTCGGTAAGAAAAGGGGATTACCAGTAAGTTGTTTCGGATCGAACATCGGAGATAACATTGAATCAATCTTATACACTCAGGCAGAGGTCGGAGAGATGAGTAAGATGGGTGGTGGTACCTCAGGTTACTTTGGTAACATTCGTGGTCGTGGCGCGACAATTACGGACAACGGACACGCACCCGGTTCAGTTCATTTTATGAACTTGTTTCAGAGTGTTGTCGATAACATTTCACAAGGGTCAACTCGTAGAGGAAGATTCTCACCGTACTTACCTTTAGAACATCCAGATATTATGGAGTTCTTGGAAATTGGTACTGAAGGATTCCCGATTCAAGATTTGACACATGCTGTCACCGTGACTGACGAATTTATGGAAGCGATGGTGGAAGGTGATAAAAAGAAAAGAGCTATATGGGCTAAAGTAATTCAACGTAGAGGTGAGATTGGATATCCCTATATCATGTTCTCTGACACCGTGAATAATAAAGCACCTGAAGTTTACAAGGATAAGGATATGAAAATTTATAACTCTAATCTTTGTTCTGAGATCGCTTTACACAACTCTGAAGAAGAATCTTTTGTGTGTGTATTATCATCTATGAATCTATTACATTACGATGAGTGGAAGAACACTGACGCAATTCAAACAATGGTATACTTCTTAGATACTGTTGTTACGGAATTCATCGATAAGATCGATAGTTTGAGACACGACGGATCTATCGAAGGACGAAGAGCATTCTTTTACTTAGAAAAAGCTTATAACTTTGCTACAAGACAAAGAGCATTAGGACTTGGAGTTTTAGGTTGGCACTCATTCCTACAATCCAAGAATCTACCCTTTGATAGTAAAGATACTGCACGTTTGAATGTTGAAGTTTTCAAACTCATAAAAGAACAATCATACAAGGCTTCTGAAGAATTAGCCGAGATGTTCGGAGAACCTGAACATTTGGTTGGTTATGGAAGAAGAAATGTTACTCTAAATGCAATAGCACCAACGACATCTTCGGCATTTATTTTGGGTCAAGTATCTCAATCTATTGAACCAATTTGGTCAAATGCATATGTAAAAGATGTTGCTAAGATGAAGGTTACTATCAAGAATCCTGTTCTTAAAAAATTACTAAATGATTTAGGTAAGGACAACAAAGAGATTTGGAATACTATCAAAAAATTTGATGGATCAGTCCAACACTTGGATTTCTTAACAAACGAACAAAAAGATGTTTTTAGAACTTTCGCTGAAATCAATCAGTCATCAATTATCAACCAAGCTGCGGTACGACAGGATTATATCGATCAGGCACAATCTCTGAATCTTATGATTTCACCCGATATGCCGACAAAAGACGTAAACAAATTGTTGATTGACGCATGGAAGTTAGGTGTCAAGACCTTGTACTATCAACACTCAATGAATTCAGCACAGGCTTTCGGAAGAAAGAAACTTAACTTGAATGACCTTGAATGCGTGGCTTGTCAGGCATAGTGTAGAAATAATCACAATAATGAATGAAAAACCCCGACAATAAACTGTTGGGGTTTTTTTATGTCTTAAAAAAAATATTGAAGTATATTTATGAATTATGGCAAACGGCAGAACATATGGATTGACATTTCCCTTTGTAGATTCATTTGATGGAAAATACTTAGATTTAACGGATTATACCGCTGAGGAGATCAGAAGTAACCTTATCCATTTATTGTTGACTCGGAAGGGTTCAAGATATTTCTTACCAGATTTCGGAACGAGATTATTGGAATATATTTTTGAACCTTTAGACGGCCCGACATTTCAGAGTATCGAAGCTGAAATTAGAGATTCAGTGACCAAATATATGCCACAATTACAACTTACAAGTATAAACATTACAGCACCTGAGGATGCACCAGCTGGTTTGACCGCTAACACTGCTGGTGGAGTGGTAGATCCTGACCTCAGGACATACAATTCTGACGTAGCTGATTATACCGCAACAGTCCGTATCGATTATGCCATATCGAACGATGTATTCAACACTAAAGATTTTATTATTCTAAATATTTAAAAGTATGGCTGAAAGAAGAATATCCTATACAGTACGAGATTTTGCGGCAATCCGACAAGAACTTGTCAATTATACACAAACTTTTTATCCTGAACTTATTGATAACTTCAATGATGCTTCAGTATACTCTGTTTTTTTGGATTTGAACGCGGCAGTAGCTGACAATCTACACTATCATATCGATAGGAGTATTCAAGAGACCGTTCTTCAGTATGCCCAACAACGTTCATCGATTTATAACATAGCTCGGACTTATGGTCTGAAAATACCAGGTCAGAGACCTTCAATATCTTTAGTGGATTTTTCCATCACAGTTCCTGCCTTTGGTGATAAAGAAGATGAGAGGTATTTGGGTATTTTACGTAGAGGTAGTCAAGTAGTTGGATCAGGACAAATATTTGAAAGTATAGATGATATAAACTTTGCATCTCCCTTCAATCAAGATGGTTTTCCTAATAGATTAAAAATCCCAAACTTTGACCAAAATGGTAATCTTTTAAATTACACTATTACTAAAAGAGAGACGGTGGTAAATGGTATCACAAAGGTATTCAAGAGAGTTATTACACCAAATGATGTCAGACCATTTTTTGAGTTCTTTTTACCTGAAAAAAATGTATTGGGGGTTACGTCTATTATTCAAAGAGATGGTACTTCATATTCCAACATTCCAAGTTCACAAGAATTCTTAGGTGCTGCAGGACGAATATACGAAGTACCAGCGTTGGCTGATGACAGAGTGTTTATTGAAGATCCAACTAAGCCATCAGATGACCCAGCAATCAAGGTCGGGAGATACATTCAAACACAGGAAAGATTTGTAACAGAATATACACCCGAGGGATTCTTAAAAATAACCTTTGGGGGTGGAACAAACACCGCTGAGGATCAATTAAGGGAGTTCACGGCTTTAGACGTGCCGTTGAAGATTCAGAGATTCCAAAATAACATGATGTCTTTAGGTTCTACACTAAAAGCCAACACCACTATTTTTATACAATATAGAATAGGTGGTGGTCTTGGAACCAACTTAGGGGTCAATGTTATCAACCAAATAGGGGCTGTAGACTTCTTTGTAAATGGTCCATCTGATATTATCAATACATCGGTAATAAATTCCTTGACTTGTAATAACCTTACCGCCGCTATCGGTGGTGCAGGATATCCATCAACAGAAGAAGTAAGAAACTTTGTTACTTTCAACTTCGCGGCTCAGAACAGAGCAGTCACGATAAATGATTATGAGGCTATTATAAGAAATATGCCTGGTCAGTTCGGAGCTCCCGCGAAGGTTTCAATTACAGAAAATAACAACAAAATTATTATCAACGTATTATCTTATGATTCTTTAGGTAATCTGACACCCGAAGTTTCACAAACAATGAAACAAAATTTAGCAGAATATTTGTCGAATTATCGTATGATAAATGACTATGTTCAGATCGGTAGTGCTCAGGTAATCGATTTGGCGGTTGATATTCAAGTTGTGTTAGATGCGACACAGAATCAAGGTGCCGTAATATCAAATGTGATAGATAGAATTACTACGTTTTTTAGTCCTACTTTACGAGGATTAGGCGAGGATATTTTAGTATCAGAGTTGAACAGGATTATTCAATCAGAAAACGGAATCATTAGTGTTGGTGAAATTTCAATATTCAATAAAGTCGGAGGACAGTACAGTTCAGCACAAACATCGATGATTTATTCAGATCCAATAACACGAAAAATTGGGTTGGTTGATAATACAATCTTCGCAGAACCGAATCAAATTTACCAAATCAGATTCCCAGCTAAGGACATTACAGTTAGAGTCAAAAACTTCCAAACGGTAAACTTCTCCTGATATATATTTTTCTTGATATTTCATTACTTTTAATAAAATAGCTAATAAACTATTTATCTAAGAAAGTATTTTTTAATGTCAAAATCATATAGGTTACCCACACAGATCGGAGTTGATAGACAAATTAACATTGAGTTAGAACAAGATTTTGAACAAATCGAAATTTTATCACTTAAGGTTAGGAGTGAAGAAGTTTACACAAGGATGTGTGCTGACTACGGTGTTGTCGTTGGTCGTGTTTTTTCAAACGGTGGTTATGGTATCCCAAACGCTCGTGTCTCAATATTTGTACCTATAACTGAGGAAGATTTAAACAATGAAATAATTAGGGACTTGTATCCTTATTCTCGAGTAGAGGACGTAAATTCAGATGGTTATAGATACAATCTCTTACCCTACGAACAAAGTCACCAAGGACACACCCCTACTGGAACATTCCCGAGTAAAGAAGACATTCTTACCAATCCGGCACTTATACAAGTATATGACAAATATTACAAGTATACCGTCAAAACAAATGGTAGTGGTGATTTTATGATTATGGGTGTGCCGATTGGTACACACACATTGGTTATGGATCTTGATCTTTCAGATATGGGACCTTTTTCTATGGGACCACAAGATTTGATTAGAATTGGTAGAGCAACCGCAGATCAATTTAATGGTGCGGATTTTCAAAGTTCACCCGATTTGACAACATTACCACAAATTGTTAGCCTTTCACAATCTATAGAAGTATCACCCTTTTGGGGTCAACCTGAAGTTTGTCAAATTGCAATTGTTCGTCATGATTTTGATTTAGGTCAGGTCGGTGTTTCGATACAACCCACCGCTTTATTTATGGGATCCTTAGTCTCAAATATTGACGACAGGGCAATTGCGAGTGGTTGTAGACCACCTACAGAAATGGGTGATCTATGTAATCTTATCACCAACGAAGGGGAAATTATAGCGATTAGACAGACGATATTTCAAGACTCTGATGGTTTACCTATATTGGAAGCTGCAAATTTTGATCAAGGTGGAAAGGTAATCGACGAAGATGGTACATGGCTTTTAGAAGTTCCGATGAACTTGGACTATGTAACAACCAATGAATTCGGAGAACAGGTGTTGAGTCAAGATCCTTCAGTTGGAGTTCCAACTAAGGGAAAATATAGATTCAAAATCAAATATGGACAATCACCTAGTTTGGAGCTGAACGAGACAAGAAGAGCCTACTTTTTGGTTCCAAACATTAAAGAATATGGATGGGTGAATTCTAATGATGATCCATTTTATGATTTAAGCACTAACACAGATGATTATAAAAAACTTATCGGTTCATATTATTTCGGATTAGATTGGAGTGGATATACCAACTCACAAGATGCCATCGAATGTAAAGACACTTTCTATGAGTTTATGTATAATAAAGTGTATACCGTATCAGGTTTAGTTGATCAATATTTCAAAGGTCTGTCAAGGGGAAATTTCATCGGTATCAAAGAAATAACAGACCCTGGATGTGCATCTGATAACAACAAGTTTCCAGCAACCGATGGTGTAAGAAATTTTGATTTATTATTTTTTGTTGTCAACTTTTTTATTGTATTACTTACTCCCGTTGTTGTTGCTCTCATTCCCATATTATCGTTTATTGCTCAGTTTTGGCCGATAGCTAAATTTGTAATAAATTTTTTCATAGTCAGTTGGTTATCATTTAATTTTGCAATAAATATTCTTAATGGGGCTGCCGCATTCCCAGCCTTTGGATTAATGGCGTCATCATTTGCACAAGCGGCGGTATACGCGATCGCGATAGTTTTGTACTCAAAATATGTCGCCCCCTTACTTACACAGTTTAGTTTCCGTCAGTTTAAGTTACCGATGTTGAGTTATCCTGATTGTGATGCTTGTGATTGTTCAATCGATGAATTAGGTTTAGAATTTATAAATACTGTAAACTTATTTGGTGGTGGTTCGGTTTCTGAACAAAATATTGGTCCTTATACTGTCTATAATAGACAAAGTACGACTCTTTTATTTCCTGCAAACGTTGGTGGTACTTGGTCATTTTTAAATGGAGATCCTACAAACACTGCACCCGCGGGTCTTGACCCTGATTTATATCCATCGGGTGGTAATCAGAATACACAAGAAAAGTTCGCAGCAGATATAAATGGGTTTAGATGGGCTTTAGCAGGATATCCTCTTGGATATCCACCACCAACTCAAAGACTTGTGGGAACACCGATGACAAAAGTCTTCAGTGTCAATAGTCTATTTTTCAATGCTGATACCACATTATCACAATCACTGAACCTTGCAAATATCCGTGAAAGATATTTTGAGGAGTCCAATATAGTTCAGACAACCGTATCAACAAATGGTTATTTATCACAACCCTTTACCGATAATTTGTTGGTATTACTTGTACAACCTTCGAGTGATCTTCCAGCAGGTAGTCTTTTGACTTTTACAGATCCTGATACGATTGTAGATATCAACTTGTCGTCAACCACTATCAACCAATTTGGTAATTTTTCAATCACAGGGACCACACAACAAGGTGTTGTCACCAAATCCGTAAGTTATATAAAAACCGATGGAACCACAGGAACCTCCACAATTTATCTATCGGGTAATACAACTGAAGATTTTTACCGACAAAAAGGTGGTATGGAATATCTACAGGTGATTACTGGATTGACACTATCGAACATTAATACCTTGGTGAGTAGTGGAAATTCACTATTAAGGAAATACTTTTTAGATAAACAACAGACTATCACTTACAGACAAAGTGACGGTGTGATAACCACTGTTACCCTGAATTCACTAGATAGTATAGGTAGTCAATATGATAATTATCAAATTGTATTTTTGAATAGGGGTGTCGACCCTTTCACTGCCCAACAGACTATTTCCTATGATTTATCTAAGATCTTTGGATATACTTTAGGATCAAACACTGTTAGTGTCGTAGGTCAGTATTTTATGAACATACCGATACAACCCAATAGTGGTTCAGGTACATGGTATACAAACTTCAAAACACCTGAAAGTCATCAGACAGCATATTCAGTATCCTCACTATACCATGCTCCTTATAATTTCACCGTAAAAAATAGCGAATTTCAACCAATTATTTCTGATACCATAAGGTTCTATTCCTCATTGGATAAATCTCAACTGTCCTATATACCATATCTTGGTGATAAACCACTAAGTCATTTTATGAATGGTAATTACAACTCTGGTGGTTCTTTATCGGATGATGGTAACATCCACCAAAAGTTTAGATTCTTTAGCCCTGAGTATCAAGGTGTAATCGAGGGTGGATCATTTATGGGTCTCGATGGTTATGACACATCGGGAACATACGATGCGAGGTTATATACTCCGACATATCCTAACTTATTGAGTGTAAGTATTGTATTTGATAATGTGGAAAACAATCCCAAATTATTGATAAGATCCGATAGATTACCAACTTCAGATAACACTCAAATACCCGACAACAGTAACAACTCTTTTGCTTTATTTCAAAATGATAATTTCTCATTTTATTTTATTGAATCATTGGGAGCCAACGTTGAAGCTTTTGTAGTATCAGGACAATTTGGTTTGGGGGAAATATCTGAATCGAGTGATACTGATAATAATTTGGATAGAGTAATATCGAGTTTTGGATGTAGTGGTATGGTACCACTTCCTTGTTATACAACAGATTCTGAGGGCAGACTTACAGTGTTGACTCCATGCCCCGATAATGAAAATCCTGTACGAGTTGCCGATGGTTGTTATAATTTCTTGGCTCCCGATAGTAATGGTAGCTACTTGAAAACGATTCCTTCTTCAGTACAAAATTATTTAGAATGGTCCCAAAGGTTTAGAGTCACCTTTGCGTTCTGTCGTGGTGTGTTCTCCCACGTGTTTGTAAACTCTTGGGTAAACGGCACTCTATATGCATTCCCGTTTAAGAATAGACCGTCTTTCGATAGTAATGGTGACCTAAAGGTTAGGAACGTAGTTAGCATTGGGGGTGTTCCTGTAAGTGTCAACTACACATTCTGCGCCGACACAATGGTCTTCGATGAAGAAACCAATAACTTTTATTATAGATCAAGTCCGTGGAACTCAACTACAAATACCTTCATTGGTAAAAAAGCTCCCGACAAGACTGGTGGTGGTATCATACCTGGGATTAACTTTGAGCCTCTGAATGAATATAACTTATTGTTTCCAACAACTATTATGGACTTGGGTCCAAAATATATTTGGACAAAGGATGTTATTAAGACCCCTGATTACTATGGATATCAGATGGATAATATGAATACATCAACTTGGAATGAAATTACCAATTTGGTTCAGATTTTTACTGTGTCGAGGTTGGTGAATATCACATTTATACAAAGTATATTTTCAACAGGTAATGCGGCGTTGGCATCATTTTTTAGTCGTAATAAAGAAAGGGTTGATGGCGATTATGCTCAAATGTTACAAATAAACTCTCAATATGGTGTTGAACCATTCAATGAGGGTAATTATGTTGACGATCCTACAAATCCTGCTGATAACCCTATTTATGTATCTTCTGACACTTCAGGTAACCCTGTCTTTGGTATTTTCTACAATTCTTTTCCAGATCAGAGAGATCTGATATCACCGAGAAGAATAAATAGAAATGATTCAGGACCGATTCTTTTAGCCGATTACTTGGGTACAAAATCACAATTTGTTCCTTTTTATAATTGGCAAAACAAAGCTTATTCACCACCTTCCGCTACATCACAACCATCAATATTTGGTAACGATCAAAACTCTTGGCTCACTACATATAGTGCGAATAGAGGTCAGAACATCTATAGCCAACAATATCAATCTTTAGATAGACTTAACTCACCATATTTCTTAGGTAATAACGGAATGATAGAAAACAGATTGGGATATATATTTCAGAGAAATGCCGACGGAGATTATATTTCAGATAATTTAGGTGGTAACAATTTTTCCACATTGACCTCAGCACCTTGGTACTTTTATTTTGGTTTGAAAGTTGGATCAAGTGCTATGGATAAATTCAAACAGAAATACTTAGGAGTTGAGGAATGAGTGAGAATAATTACATAGTAATAAAACCTGATTTACAATATCAATCAGCTCCTGATAGTGACATCAGCATCAATACAGAGTTAAACCAAACTCAGTCGGAGTTAATTGATTATGACAGAACCGTTTCGGTAAATTTAGCAACATTATTTGATGCGGAAAGAAATAAGTCTACAACCTTTCGTCCAATCGTTAAGATATCCTATATCTATGATAATAATTTGGTGGGAAAAACAGAGTATGAAAATTACTTAAACGACCTTTACTATGTAAACCCTGAAAAGTCTGTTCCACTATTGGGTGGGAACAATTCGTGGAGTGGTTTGCCCTCATACCAAGAATTCGAGTTTATCAGAACGGATGTAACAAATCCTCAGGTAAACTTTGTTACTAAGAGCGCTTCAAGTTATAATTGGAGTGTTGTCCTTTCATATCCTTATGAGAACGACTTTTTGGTTCCTATGAAATATTACTTTACTGATGGGTCTGCGTTACCCTCTTGGTTATCGGGTGATGGTATTCCGTTTTATATAAGTGCCGGTTCCGATAATGGTTTACCTATCCTTCAAATGAATTGCCCTGTAAAACATGGACTACAAGAGGCTGATTATGTTTTGTTATCATTTGATTATAATGGGACTAATACGTTTCAAGTTTTTAGTTTAGGTAACGGTAATTTAGGTTCCGATGAATTTGTATTTAATCTTGTAAATGTTGGATATACTGGTACAACATTTAATACAGGTAATGAGGGTGTATTCAAAAGGGTTACCGATATAAATAACTCGGGTGAAACCACTTCGATTTATTATGTAAGAAAACACAGGGTTTTCACCAACCCTGATGATTCACAAATTATGAGAAATGGATTTGAGTCGAATCCCTTTTCTGACCGTGCAGAATATCAATTCTCATCACTCACACCCAATAATGTTTCACGGGTCGCTAAGTGGCAAAGTTCCAATAATTATAATTTAACTTTTTCGAGGGACTTAGAAATTATCAATCAATTGGACAACAACAAACGACCCTTGACTCAAATTTTTGCCACATTTCAAAATGTTGGTTATTTCGGGTGGTGGAACAAACTAAGAAGAGGTTGGGAATTCAATATGTTGCCACAACAGACCAATCCGTGGTGGGACTCAACAAACGGAGATTCCTTGGAAACCAATTCAACATCGACTTACACAAGAAACATAGATGGATCAACAGTATGTGTTGATCCCCCGAGTTGTTATACATTCACGGTAAACCTCCCGAGGGTTAGTGGAGACACGATGTATGGTGATTGGTGTGAGTTCAATAATATAACTCAAGAGGAAAGGGTAATATCTCGGTATATGAATAAGATAACATATTATACTAAAGGATTCGATGTTAGTGATACACCCACTACAAACCCCAAAGGATATTATTATCAAGTTTTTCATCCGATAACTTTAAGGGTGTTTTCAGATTATGTTGAGAACGCTGAAGAAGGATTTGTTTTGGATATACCTGGTTATTCTTTCTTTAGTAATACCCAAAAACTTTGGTATTGGAAAGATCTATATCCCTACGGATTTATTGACACCAATAACAATGGTGTTGACTATCCTTTTTTGAACGAAGCTCATTATCCATTTACCAATATCATTTTCAGGTTGTATCCCGAGGGAGCATCATTTGATATAAACGAAATTTATTCGGTCATCCCTGACCCCCTTATCGATGGCTGTGAATAATATTAGAGTAGAAATTGTAAATCAAGGTGGTATTGATTTGCAGATCCCAATCGAACAAATTTGGGATTTTCAAGGTCAACAACAGGCTATTGAAACATATGAAGCAAGTATAATCGAGCAAATCCTAAATAAGGATGAAGACTTCGAAGTTACGAGGTTCGAACATATGGAGTATGACACAAATAAATCATCATTGAATTATGAGTTTTATTTGTGGGATTCAGTATCAAGTCCATCGGGATCTTATGAAAATTCCTACACTCCAAAATTTAATGTAAATCAAATTTATTATTTTCAACAACCATTCACCAAGTCATTTTGGAAGTTGGATTTATACACGACTCCTTTCAATAGGGATCAAGAAGCCTACGTCACGATTATATTACCTGTACAACAGGGTTTCACTCAAATCAGTAATTTGAATGGGACTACTCAAGTTCAGATAAAGAAACCCAAATATTCGTTGGATTATATCGGTGATAAAGAAGGGTTTTTTATTTACTGGTTGAAAAAACGAGACTTCATCAATGTTGATGAATTTTATATGACAGCTAAGTTTTTTGATGGTAGTACTGGACAATTTGTAAAGATGATGAATAGACCTCAAAATACTTTGTCAAACGAGACTGATTTTCCACCTGACGAGTATTTCTACTACAGGGTAAAACTTGACTATGATGTCCAAAAATATCAGATGTTTGAGTATCCTGTATCGATTTTGGCGGGAACGGTATCGAATCCCATAAAATGGTATGAATATGTAAACCCATAATGGAGACTCAAATAATGAAAATACGGGTTTCTCCTGGAGACCTATCTACCATAATACATGAGGTCACCTATTCAGGTGAAACCTTTGGTGTGTATTCAGGTATGACACAAACACTTACGGGTGGTCCCGGTGGAACATCATTATTGACAGGACTTACCGTGCCTATCTTACTGGTGGAAAATACTGTGGACATCGGATATTATTCTGTGTTTGACGGGGCAATTTTACAGAAGGAGGTAGTAAACAATTTTATATTTTCGTCCACAACTGTAAATCCTTATATATGGAATGTGTATAATACTTCGGATATTGAGTTCAACAATTTCCTACAATTATCGGCATATTCTTTAGATTGGGGGGACGGTAGTCCTGTACAGTCCATTAACACTTTTACTCCGAATTCTTTGGTTCACACCTATCCTACGACTCCGAGTGAATATACAATAACATTATCACAGAATAATCCTTGGGGTAATACGACGGTATCAAAGGTGATACAAACACCATTTGTGAATGTCCCAAGTTTCAATCCCGAGGGTACCGCCTACTTTACACCAAACGTAGGAAGTTGGACAGCAACACCAGTATCCTACAACTATATATTCACTGGTGATAGTGAAAATGTGGTGACAGCTCAGACCTCCAACAATTATGTGTCCGTACCATTTTTAATTACAGGACTTACATCATCAAGAATCACGGAGCTAGCACACTATGGTACTAACCGATACGAGTTATTAGTACCAACACAAAGAGAAGGAGTTGATTACGGTATTATTACGGAGATAAATTTATTATACACGGCCTATACAATTCAAGATGTCAGTTATGTGGATTATCCAAATGGGGTTACGATCTATTCGTTGTATTCTTCAGGATTATCTGCAGATTGGATGGTAGCAGAACCATTGGTAAAAGAGGAGCTATTATTGGGAATATCTGCCCAAGCAGAAATACAATCAGACATTTTCATCGAAAGGGGAAAAAACTCTGCTTTCGAACGTGTCCAAAGAATCGGGGAAGTTGACAATCTCGGTGACCTTGTAAAGTATGGTTATAGATTTTTTAATGTAATATAAAAAATGAACCTATGTATTTATTGAAAGGTGAGAAATAAAAATAAAACAAATATTATCTAAAGTGGCAACAGGAACCTATGGAACAATAAGACCGGCAGATGTATCTCCCGAAGACGTTCAAATAATTATGAATTATACACCATCGAGGGATGTGACGGACAATTTTGTCCTAACACAACTTGATGCTGCCGCCATTCTAAGACCTTATTTTAACAACACCCAAACGGGTGGTAACGCAAACGAAATATTGGGAGGATTATATAACCTTCGATTACCAGCCGACGTATTCAATCAGTTGGGTATATACACCCTGTATATTAGACCTGCTGAAATCAGAACAACAATTACAGATTGTGGTGTTCTCTCAGCCCTCCCTAATGTCAAGGGTATCGTGGTGGACTTATCGAACGTACCAAATCAGTTTGTAAACAAATTTGTTGCACAAGGATTGGTGGGATTCAGAGTTGAATATCTGAATGCCGATGGTAGTAAAATACCAAACTTCTTTAGAATTATCACATCGAACTTCTTTTGTGAACCCATAGTTCAGAATCTGACAAACACACAACAAAAAGCAATAAGATATAGATATACAGAAGGTCAAACAAATTTAGTTTTCTGTACCCTATCACCAAGCTCCGCTCCGACAAACAAACCAAATGCAACACCCTTTATCGGACAACCAGCACAAACCATTATCTTATCCAATACATATTTCAATCCACTAACCCTAGAAGTTAACGTATCACAATATGACATCGATACCTTAGGAATTGCTCTATACGGAAATCAAACTAAGAGTATGGAAGATGGTATCTACACGATATACGATGATCAAAATAACATTTACCAACAATTCAACCTATACGAAATCAAAGACGACTTCAATAACCTTCTATATGAAGTCAAAGAAAATCGTGGTGACAATATAGACTTTAGCAAAAACTTCCAAAATATTACGGCACAATAATAATGGCTAAAAAGTTCATTCCAAATACCTCAGCATCAGGAGTAGGTACTCCTTTTGATAATATTGTAGGTCTACAGACTGTACAAGGGGGTGGACTTACGCAAGGTAATTTTGAATTTTCTACATTATTTTCTGAGAAGGTAAATCGTACCTTTAATATTGGTGTTTTCCAAGATCCAATCAATCTCGAAAACTTAGACATCGAATCGGTAAACGAGGCCAGGTTATTATTAGCTAAAGAGTATCGTGTATTTCCAAACTATGATTTATCACAGGTTACTAACTTTACAATCTACGGTTCGTTACAAAAACGTCTTGAGGTATCTGTCCAGAGGATACTTAACTTCTTTCCTGCGGGATTAGATATTGATGTAATTTACTACGACTACTCAACAGGTAATACCGCGACAAATATATCTTACGATTCTTTATCAAACGAAACCGAACTTACAATTGATGTCAGTAGAATCAAGAACCCTTTCTCGATCGAGTATTCAACAAATTCTGTAGTAAATTTACAAAACAGAGAACAAGAGTTTTCACCCATTAGGGATCTTACAAATAGATATCGAGATTATGCCCTCGTAGTAAATGGTCTATCCTATCCTATTATTGATTTTACACCATCTAATAGTTTATTTACAGGAACTATTTCTTTAGTTGTAACGGGTAAACCCTTTGTTGGTGGATCAACAACTTTGGATTCTTTACTGATCAAACCTAACGACTATTATACTGAAAAATCTTTTTCAGAAGACTTCGACGAGGTAGAAAAGTTTTTACTAAATAGATTAGCCCTACCGATATACACAGCAACATTTAGTGTTCCCGTCGAAAATGATAATGGTGTTATTACGGTAAGCTCACGAAGTGTAACTTGGACTAAAGATGGGGTGTGGAACTTAGACATTCGCACTCAAGCCTTCGGAGATTATTTGGAACAACTCAATACAATCGGTGTTGAGTTCGATGCATTTAAAACAAATTTAGTCGCTAGATTTTTGGTGACAGAATCGTTATTGGAGTTTGATACTCCCGACCACAAAGTTGGTAAAGTTTTACAGATCTACGGAAGAAGTTTTGACCAAATAAAACAATTCATAGATGCCTTGGCCTACATGAATTCTGTTAGTTATAATCCTGGTAATGATATACCATCTATGTTGCTGAAAAACTTAGCACAGACATTAGGATGGGGTATAAACATATCACCGATTACAGAAGACAATTTTTTAAGCTCGGTTTATTCTACCACAGGGGTTACACAATATGCCGGATTCTCGAGAGAATTGACACCATCAGAATTGAACTATCAATTTTACCGAAATTTGATTCTTAATTCAGCATATCTTTTCAAATCGAAAGGTACCCGTAGGTCTATAGAATTTACATTACGTTTGGTCGGTGCCCCTGAAGCTTTGATTGAATTTAACGAACACATTTATTTAGCCGATCAGCGAATAAATATGAGACAATTCAACAATCAGTTTGCTCAAATCACGGGTGGTACCTATATCGAAGAGTCTACTGCACTTCAACCTGGTAATGTGTTTAAAATTCAAGGTGTTCAATACACAGGATTCACATCACAATCGAATGTCTTTATTGTTGATCAAGTCAGAGAAGATTATCCTGTAGATGAAATAGGTTTTCCCAAGGCTCCCGTAGAGACAGATGATTATTACTTTGAAAAAGGTTCAGGTTGGTTCGAGTCTACACCACAACACAGAAGCCCTGAAATTGTAAATCAATCTCTCTCTGTTTTCACTGGTAGTAGTCCTAATATACAGACTGTTTTACAACCATTCACTTACGGACAAGAATATTTTGACAAGTTCCGACAGTTTCCATTTATGAATTTGGGATATAGACTCAAATACACAATAGATAACAAAAAAAGTTGGCAACCACCTGTTCTTAGAGTTGCCACAAATGCGGGATACGAAGCGTTCTATGTTGCCGCTGATGAAAGGTTAGTTTTAAATGCCAAGAATGTTGAATTATTTTTGAATCCTTCTCAGGGAATTTTATATAACGTGTGGGAAATGTCACGTAATAATAATTTTCCGATTCCAAATACGGGAATGACACCTACCTATCCGAGTTTCGGCAGCACCGATTGGTCTTTTATAAATCCACAAGCCAACAAAAAGACATTTTTTGAATTTGCCCAAACATTCATTAGTAATACGATAAATGTAAGAGACAGGTGGTATTCAACGGACGGTAAAACTTCAGGATATCCTGACCTACTGAATATTTTTTATAACTACTTATTATCGAATCAACTTGTTGGGATTCCAAATGACAATTTTACATATCAAAAACTGATTGAATATGTTCAGGGTATCGGTCCTTATTGGATTAGACTTACCCAACAAATGATTGCAGCATCTACCATTTGGAATACAGGAGTTAAGTTTGAAAATTCGCCATTACAAAGACAAAAATTTGTATACAGAAGACAAAGTGGTTGTCAGTTGATTCCTATAGAAAAAGATCCATGTTTAGCGACAGGAACACTATTTGAATTCGATTGTACAACAGAAAGTGCCGATTGTTTTATATATCCTTGGATTGGTTATTCAAATGGAATTTCGTCTTTCTCACAGATACTATATAGTGTATTAAATTCATACTTAAATTCACAAGGACTAACCCTTAGTGAGTGTAACGCGTCTTCCTTATCAACAGAATGGTATGTTGATGTTAGAATCGATGGTAATATAATGTTTCAGGCACCATTTTTCAACGGGTTCGGGACAGGACAAGTTCCTACTAATAATCAGTGGAAAGCGGCATTGTTGTTTAACCTTTCACAATTAGTAAATGATGGTTACTATTTCTATGTGAATGGAAACGTTGTGACGGTATATAATTTAGCCTGTGCGGAAGACGATATTCCGAGTACCCTTGAAATTAATGTTGGGATAAACCTTGATATAACTTGTATCTGATGTCTTGTAGTAATACTGTTTATTTAGTTTGTTGTTCAGATCCATCTCCAACATTTTCCATTCAACCATGTAACCCAATTATTGACGGGGTTGTTGGATCTTTTACACCAGGGACTACCTATGTTTCTACTGGAGACACAGTAAGTGGAGATGTATGTTGGTCTGCAACTACAACCCTGATTGGTTCGTTGATATACTATGAACCACCAGGTTTTTTAACCTTTCCGGGAACTTGTAACCAATGTACTCTTCCATATAATCCACCCACAAGTTATGGTGGTAATTGTATAGTCCCAACTGGCTGGACAAATGCAATAATGGCTCATTGTTGTGATCCAACAATTACTTTGGAGGCTCAAGTTTCAGATCTTCTAAGTCCTGGACCTGGTGCTACGTTCGTCTACAGTGGGAATTGTTATACAATAAATTCACTCGGTGGATCTGGAGGACCTCAACTTTTACCATCTTATGATGGGTGTGTTCCATGTATTGTCAATTACCCATGTTGTGAATGTGTTGAAATAAACATTGGTTCATCAATATTTGCTTTAGCGGATGGAGGTGATGTTTTTGTGGACTACGGACTATGTTCAGGAGGGTCTGAAACTGTTACAGCAACATCAATAACAAATGTATTTAATATTTGTCACCAATCGGGAACAACTATTACCACATTCTTCGATGTGGGAGGTTCACCTTTTTCAACTACAACATACCCTTGGGACCCTTTGGCAATCGGACCCCCTGATGGTGAAGTTAGTGCAACAACACTTAATGTGTGTATTGGAGAGCCGTGTGGAATAAGTCCAACACCTACACCGACTCCAACGGCAACAACAACACCAACCACTACTCCAACACCTACTGTCACGCCGACTATCACACCGACAGTTAGTTCATCACAGAGCATAACCCCAAGCTTTTTTAACTATTCCGTTTCCGTAACGGGCACTTGTGATAGTTCCTTTGGATCCGCTCTTATAATCGCCACTGGTGGAACAGCTCCCTACACTTTCGATTGGATCACACCACCACTTGGCACAGGGGCTTTCAAGACAGGGTTATCAGCAGGAACCTACATCGTAAGGGCTAACGACTCGACGATGCCAATCAATAATGAGTTCTTTATAAATGTCACCATCAGTGATGGATTATCCCTTGTTGTTTCCAATGTCACCGATACCACCTGTGGACAGAATAACGGAACCGCTACAATAGTAGCAACAAGTGATGACAGTGATATCACATACTATTTGTATTCAGGGGGTACCTTACTACTTGTACAAACATCAACAAATCTTACCACTCAATTTGTTGGATTAGAATATGGTCTTTATGATGTAATTGGTGTCAACACTTCCAATTGTAGTGGTAGTACAGGAAACTTCATAATTGGTGAGTCTGATGAATTGGACTTTGGTTTTTATATTGTAAATGATACGGAGTGTGCTAGCCCAACAGGAAAGGTATATGTCACGGGTCTTACTGGTAACGCACCCTATACCTACCTATGGAATAATTTAGCCACGACATCATCAATCACGGGTCTGACCAACGGGTCCTATAGTGTTACCGTCACAGACTCGCAAGGTTGTGTTGTCAACAAATCTGCTTTGGTGGACTTTGTACCCTCGGTGGGATTGGGATCATGGAGTGCTACCACCCCCACGTGTTTTGCCAGCGACGGATCTCTTACCCTTACCATAACAGGAGGAACGGGTCCTTACCTATACTCAGGATCTAACGGAACGACATCGGTGACCTACGCAACGAGTTTCGTCTTTAGCGGTTTGCCAGCGGGTTCCTTCTTTGTCAATGTAACGGACGCCGCTTTATGTAAGGTGACCCTATCTACAACCCTTCAAACGCCACAGACCATCTACTCGGTACAGAATACCGTTACTAACTCCACATGTTCCTCATCGAATGGTTCTATAGATGTCTTTTTACAAGGAGGGTCAGCACCTTATACCTATGTCCTGTCATCATCGACATCATCGATCAGCGCCACCACCAACTCCACAGAATATATCTTTACGAACTTGGTAAATGGTGAGTATAACCTAACAATTAGCGACGGGGGACCATGTCCTTATAGCGTGAATCTAACGGTAGACTCAGAAGACCTGTTTGATGTTACCTATTCTGCCACCACATCTTCTTGTGGGGATCCAAACGGTACCTTGACTTTAATGGCTACCACAGGAGGTACCCTTCCCTATATCTATACCCTCAGTGATGGACAGTCATTTACCACCAGCTCGTTGGAGGTAACGTTTTCTTCACTTCTCGGTGGGGGGTACACATATTCTATCACCGAGGCAGGGGGATGTACCATCTCGGGGTCTGCTGTTGTCCCTGATGAGAGTGTATTGGAATTTTCGTTATTTCCCACCTCTTGTGGTATATCAGGGAGTGGTGGAACCATAACGGCACTTGTCACCTCAGGTCAACCTCCCTTTATTTACAATTGGTCGGCAAATGTTGTGGGAAATCCACAGGAAATCTATGTCACTGGTTTGACAGGGGGGACTTATTCTTTGACAATTACCGATGACAACGGATGTGTAAAAAATAGAAGTGCGATAATCGAATGTAGTCCCATCTTGACCACATATCAGATATTCAATATGTGTGAAACGGACTTTGAATTTACTTCGGGTACTAAACGAGGTATGGTTCAGATGCTCAACGAAGGATTCAACGATTTGACATCCCCACAGGTGGGATGTATTCTATCTGCATCCACCTTTACAATTGAGATTGATTTGAGTGGAAATACCTATACGGATTTATTCTATACTGGTAGTACCCTTTTGGATGTTCCGAGTGATATTCAGTATTACCAAGCCGTTGAGGATTTGCTTTTGACAATTCCTGGTGTTACGAGTGTTACAATAGATCCCATCACATCACAGGTCACCATCGAAAGTGGTGATGTTTTGAGTAGTCAAAATGTTCTCATTAATTTAATAATAGGATATTCTATTTTGTGTCCAGGAATTTGTCCTACTCCTACTCCTACTCCGACTGTTACTTTGACACCTACTACTACTCCGACGCAAACTCCAACACCTTCGCCGAGCGCATAAAGCGTAAATATTTATAGTAGTATGTCAGCACAAATTGAAATTACAAGTCTAACAGGTCTTTTACCAGCACAGGTTTTTGTTTCTGATGTCTATGGTAATAACTTAACTTTATTGGGAACATTAACATCAATACCACAGACTTTTGTGTTACCAATAATTTTCAATTTTGCTCCGGCAGTCATCGTAAAAATTATTGATAGTAATAATTGTGAAGAGTTTCAGATTAAGGAGTGTATTTCTGAGTTTCCAACACCTACTCCTACACCGAGTGTTACTCCAACAAGTTCTCTTACTCCGACTCCTACTACTACTCCAACACCAACTATTACGGAGACTCCTACTGAAACACCAACTAATACTCCAACACCAACTATTACCGAGACTTCTACCGAAACTCCAACACCAACTATTACGGAGACACCTAGTAGTACACCAACTTCAACACCTGTTGCTTCACCATCCGAAACGCCAACAAATACTCCAACTCCAACTATCACCGAGACACCTACCGAAACTCCGACACCAACTATCACCGAGACACCAACTAATACTCCAACACCAACTATTACGGAAACTCCAACTAATACTCCGACACCTGGTGTATCACCATCCGAGACGCCAACTAATACTCCCACACCAACTATTACGGAGACACCAACAGAAACTCCTACACCAACTATTACGGAAACGCCAACTAATACTCCAACACCAACTATTACCGAGACTCCAACTAATACTCCAACACCAACAATTACTGAAACACCAACAGAAACTCCTACACCGACCATTACGGAAACGCCGACTAATACTCCGACACCAACTATTACGGAAACGCCAACAAATACGCCTACACCGACCATTACCGAGACTCCAACATCAACTCCGATACCAAGTTTGACTCCGACAAGCACTGTAACGCCTTCGGTAACTTCAACGCCAACATCAACTCCATCTTATGACTATTACGATGCTCAAAATTGTTGTGAACCATTCGATTCTATTGTGGTAGGATTAATTTCAGGTTCAATAACTGGGGGGACTGATGGTGTATTCTATAACGGAAACGCTTATCTTATTGTGGGACCTGCAATTGCACCTGCGGCGGTTTTATCCTCGACCACTGTAAGTGAAATTTGTGATCAAATAGTATGTCCGTCTCCAACCCCATCTATCACTCCAACTCAAACTCCGACACCAACACCTACACCTATTGTCGAGTGTTATTGTTTTGTGCTATTCACCGCAAATGGTGAAGGAGGAACGGTACCTTATACGGATTGTAATGGTATCTCACAAAACGCGACATTGATCCAGAATATTGCACAACAAATATGTTCACAAACTACACCAGCTCCACAAGTTGGTATAGTAATAACAAATAAAGGTCTTTGTACTGGTGGTGTTTGTCCTACATCAACTTGTGAATGTGTTGACGCTATTGCACCATCTAGTGATTATAACCCGGTATATATTGCAGGTAGCCCCTGTGGTTCGGAGGGTACCGTTTTATCTATTGCAATTCAAACAAATAGTACAAATAATCTATGTCTAGAACAAGTTAGTTATACACCGGGTGCAAACCCCGCATATCAGGATCCTGCTCTTACAATACCAGTTCCTGGTGGTTACACTGTAACTCTAAATTCTATTCCTACTAATTGTTTAAACAGTGGAGATTGTGAAGTATAATTTATTCTGAATAATATTTTGGTAATTTATTTTATGTAAAAATCTAAGTCAATTAATATTATCAAATATTTGGTGTATGATTAATTGAAAAAAATATAGTTTTTTCGTTGGGACAACTATTTATCTATTGAAATATTTCATAGATGGCCTGCACAGGAGAAAAAAAAACAGTTAAGAATATCTCTAACACAATTGCGGTGGTTAGTTATACGAGATATAGCGATGGGTTTGCAGTTTCAAATCAACAGATAAACCCCGGTGCTACGGCTAATTTATACTATCAAAAAGGGACATACAACACCGCAAACCCCAATCAATTACAAATCCTTAGTATATCTGATTTACCTGACGGATGTAACACACCAACAGTCATCGTACCGATCAATACTTTAGTGTTGGAAAATTCAAATGTACAACCATTGGAATATGACTTGACAACACCTGGAACTTGTACGGGAAAAAAACATACTATCCAAAACGTATCCACTGCAATTGCGGTGGTTAGTTACAATAAATTTGGTGACGGATTTTTTGTCGATGAACAACAAATATTACCGGGTGCAACTGTAAATCTGTATTATATTACTGGTACATTATACACTGCATATAGAAATCAACTTACCACAATTGCCATTGAGAATTTAGAATTTGGATGTGATTCGGCAACACCTACTCCTACACCTACGGCAACATCTACACCTGTAATTACCCCAAGTCAAACACCCACACCGACTTCTTCGATAACACCTACTCAAACACCCACACCGACTTCTTCGGTAACACCTACTCAAACACCCACAACTACGCCGACACCGACACCGACACCATCAGGGTTTATCGGAGCTAAAGCTTTGATATTCATCGAGTCGAGTGATGATGCTGTGGATCCTTCGGGAGATCCTAATACCGACATACTTGCATATATGGTTTCCAATGGAGCAACAAATTGGTTTGGTTTCCAAACCAGTGGTGTCCCTAGTTTTCCAACCAACCTAAGTGATTTTATATTGTGGATGGATTGGAATGGATTTACAAATGGTACACCAAACAATACAAATGGAACTTTAGAATCCATAATACCACAATCTACAGGTGGATTTGATTCCTTTGGTAATTTTGTTGAAGAATATAATTTTGTTACCACTTTGGTTCCATCAAATACTGTGACAGGTCAAGCATGGTATATAGTATTAGCTCCGATTAGCTTGACAGATAATCGTACCTATTCGACCATTAATATCAGTTACAATGATACACCCCAATCTCTAATATCTTATAATACTGAATCAAGTATTATAAATACAAATGTTGTTTACACAGGATCAAATTGGTTTAACACCACCTATCGTGTTTACACGTCATCACAAAATAATGGATTCACCAATGGTGTCCAAGGACAAATAGATATAACAAATAATTTCCTCAAAGGAGGTACCCTAAATTAAAAAAAATGAGCGTTCCATACAAAAATCCAATTTCAGGTTTATTTGTTTCTTCACCATCATCGGTAGAACCAAATCAAACTTTTGGTACAAATTTCTCGACCTTACAGGTCGGAGGATACATGGAGGTATACTACCTCGCAGATCTAAATTATTCAACATTCGGTGGTGATGGAAATATTCAAAACTCAGGAAATACAATACCCTTAACTTATTTTGTTGGACAATCATCAGCAATATCCGATAGGATTACCCTTTATAATGATGCCATTTCTTCAGGAAGAAGAAAGTTAGGAATGTTGGTATATGTTCACGAAACAAACTCAACATATCAGTTACAGATTGACAATTATGATACATTATGGAATAATGCGGTTTCTGCTGGTGTTGTTACTAGTGGTGATACATTTTTCTATGTAAATAATAAAATCAGTGGTGTAGTAAATGTTGCAGGCCAAGCATTTATTGACGCATGGTTAGATTCATCTATTGAAGGTGTAGGTGGAACCACAAGATTAGACGCCAGATGGAGAATTTTTTACGGAAGTGACGTTCAAATAACAGGAGGTACATTCGATGAAACGACAGCCACCTTGGAATTATTCAATTCAACAGGGGGAACAATCAGTGTATCCAATGTAGTTGGTGTTGAAATTACTGGAGGTACTTTTGATTCAGGAACTTCAACATTATCACTTTTTAATTCTACTGGTGGAACAGTAAATATAACTGGAATTAGTGGCGGTGGTACCTCAGGAACTAGTGGTTCTTCGGGTACAAGTGGAAGTTCAGGTACTAGTGGAAGTTCAGGAACTAGCGGTTCTTCAGGAACAGACGGTACATCAGGAAGTAGTGGAAGTTCGGGTACTAACGGAACGTCAGGAACTAGCGGTTCTTCAGGAACAGACGGTACATCAGGAACTAGCGGTTCTTCAGGAACAGACGGTACATCAGGAACTAGC
>Ga0247843_1000270_pt1 | contig 124576 bp, 109 predicted proteins | sample LaCruzMarch2017__FD_192420 | JGI IMG/M metagenome (GOLD analysis project Ga0247843, IMG submission 192420) | Freshwater microbial communities from meromictic Lake La Cruz, Castile-La Mancha, Spain - LaCruzMarch2017_8m | ecosystem: Environmental > Aquatic > Freshwater > Lake | place: Spain...
TGTTCGGGCCGTGTTGTTGGCCTTGGGCACCGGGGCCATTTCCACGCGGCGGTTTTGAGCGCGGGCTTGTTCGCTGGTGTTGGGCACCAGGGCTTGTTCCTGGCCAAAGGCGGCGGCGAACAGCATGGACGCGGGCATGCCTTCTTCGATCAGGGTACGCGTGACGGTGAGGGCGCGCTGGGCCGAGAGCTCCCAGTTGTCAGTGAATTCACGGTTGCGGCTGGTGACCGCCTTGTCGTCGGTGAAGCCGCTGACCATGAGCATCTCGTCACGCGTTTGCAGGTAGCTGCGCAGCGGCAGCACCAGGCTTTTGAGCAGTTGGCGGCCTTCGGGTTCGAGCTGGTCGGAGTTGAGCTTGAACAGCAGTTTGCCGCTGATGCCAATGCGACCGTTGTTCAGGGTGATGCGGCCGCTGGCCAGCGGGATGGCCAGGGCGTTTTCGAGCGAGAGGCGTTTTTGCTCTTCGATCTGGCGTTTTTGCACCTCCACCTCCAGCTGCGAGGCCATGTCCAGTTGCGCGGCCATCACACCCACCAGCAGCAGAACAAACGCGCCCAGCAGGCCGGTCATCAGGTCGGCAAACGAGATCCAGGTGGCCGATGTGGCGTCGACGTCGGCGTCGTGCTCCAGCATCAGACGGCCCCTTCAGTGACCAAGTCAGTGCGGCGTTGCAGGGCGTCGAGGACGTCTTTTTGGCTGCCGATGCTCAGGTCAATGATTTCACGGGCTTGGGCCACGTAATAGGCCAGTTGCTCGTCGCTGCGCGTCATCGATTGGCCCAGCGCCTGCTCGATGCGCTGCAGCTGGGCCATGAGTTGCTCGTTGGTCTGGCTGAAGGCGTGCACGGCAAAGCCCAGGCTCTCGCCCAGGCTGGCCACGTCCACCGCGCTGGCGGTGACTTGCGCGGCGATACCGCCCAGTTTGTCAGTCTCTTGCGCAACGTGTTGCTGGAACTGCTCGCTGGTTTGCGCCAATGAGGCCTGGCTGCTCACCAGCAGGGCGTCGATCACGCCGCGTTGCTCGGTCGACGCGTGGTTGATCGCGTCCAGCAAGGTGCTGAGCGTGCCCAGAATGCGGGTGCGCTCTTCGAGCAAGGCGTTGTCGCGCGCCACGCTCACCGAAATTTCCTGACGCAGCTGGCCAATGACTTCGGCCGCGGCTTTGGGCGCTTCGGAGGCGGTTTCGATCAGGCGAGTAATGGGCGCTTCCAGGGCGGTGCCCAGGGTGCTCAGGTGGGCCGTCACGGTGCTTTGCAGTTCGGCCAGGCGGGCCACAGCGGCTTGGCCGCGTTCTTCTTCGGCTTGGCGCAGGGCCGACAGTTCATTGCGCAGCAGGGACGAGAGTTCTTCGGCGCGCTGGCTGTGTTGGGCGGTCCACTGCGCCTCGGCGGCGATGCGCGTTTGCACCAGCGCTTCGCTGCTGGCCAGCAAGCGGGTGATTTCGGCCAGGGTCTGCGTGGCCTGGGTTTGGCTGTGGGTGCTGATGTCTTGCGCGGTGTGGGCCAAGGCGTCACAAATGGCTTGTTGTTGTGCCAGGGTGTGTGTGCCCGAAGCCTGCCACTGCTGGTGAAGCGCATCGGCCATGCTGTGCAGAGCGGTTTGCCAGTGGTCCAGTCGCTGCTGGTCGGCGCTGCTTTGCAGGGCGTGCTGCTGGGTTTGTGCGCTGCCCACTTGCGCGACCAAGGCCTGGGCGCTGCGTTCGAAGTTCTGGCCGAAGACCTCCAGGGTCTGGCCTACACGCTCGCTCATGCGGGTGCTGCTTTGTTCGTGCAGGCTCAGTGTTTGGGCGCTGGTGTGTGCCAGCGTGGCGGCGGTGGCCGTGAGCTGCGTGTGCACTTCGGCCAGTTGCTGCTGGGTGTTGTGCAGCAGGCGGTCGTTCAGGCTCTGGGCCTGTTCGGCCAGCTGCGTCATGGAGGCTTGCACCACGGGGCGAATGCTATCGCTGGCCAGTTGCAAGCTTTGGCCGAGGCTGGTGCGCAGCGACTGGTCCACCGATTGCGCCAGACCCGTATAGGCGCTGTGCACTTCACGCTGCACCTGTTGCTGAAAGTTGTGTTGGCTGGCCAGCAGTTGGGTGTGGGTTTGCTCGGTGATGCTGGCCATCTGGGTCATCAAGGCCTGCAGTTGCTGCAACACTTGTGGCAGCGCTTGGGCTTGCTGCTGCAAGGCCAAGTAGCTGGTTTGCCGCTGGTGCGCGAGCGAAAAACGCTGCAGCTGGGTGTGGGCCAGAGTGTCAAGCTGCTGCGAAGACAGGCCGCGTTCACGCCGGGCCAGGCTGCTCATCAGGCCCAGCATGGCCGAGGTGGCCACGCCCGCGACCGAGGTGCCAAAGGCCAGACCCAGGCCTTTGATGGGCTCGGAAAACGCGGCCCGCACGCCCGCAATGGAGTTGGAGCCTTCGAGCGCAAACACCGCGCCATTGAGTGTGACCACCATGCCCAAAAAAGTGCCCAGCATGCCCAGCATGACCAGCAGGCCCACCAAATAAGGCGTGAACACCGGGCCGGGCAGGGCCACGCGCTCGCCTTGCACCCGATGGCGCACCGGGTTTTGCAAAGCCGCAGGCAAGGTGATGAGCCAGTCGCTCAGCTGGGCCAGGTCGGCGGGGACTTGGCCCAGGCCCTGGTTCAGCGCGTTCGTGGTGGCGCGGTATTGGCGCAGCTCACAAGCGCCAAAACCATAAACAGCGCCAATCAACAGGGTCATGACCAGCACCAAAAAATGGCTGTTTGCCACGGCCGCCGCGACCCAAATTAGGGCCAATGCGCCCAGACTAAAGGCGATCAAAAAAGAAAAACGTTTCATGGTGTGTGTGGGGCGTGAGCGGTGAGGGCTTCGAGCAGTCCGAGGCTCGGTTGCAGTCGGGTGTCGAGTTCGGCAAGCAAAGCCTGACGAAGGGTTTGGCGAAGTGGCATCAGCCAGCGGCTCAGGTAGTCCTTGGGGGTGTCGTTTTGATTCGAGTTAATGACGTCAATATCGTCAGTGGCATCGGTGGTTTCGGTGGCCAGGGCTGCTGGCTGGGCTTGGGCCTGAAGCTGCATGTGCGCCTTGAGGGCTTGTACAAAGAGCTTTTCCAGCAACTTGGTTGTTTTGGCCAGCAGCGCCGCTTCGCGATCGACGAGGATGTTTTCATAAGCGGTGTCGAGTGCGGCCAGTTGCTGCCCTGCGCCGCCGCGTTGGCTCAGCTGCAGGCGCAACAGGGCTCGCAAGCTGCGCAGCGTGCTTTCCATTTGCCGCTGGTGTGCGGCCACAAAGCGGCGGTAGGGCTCAAACGCGGTCTTGATCTCCACCGGCTCGTCCAAAACCGGGGCAGGCATGTCGATGCGCGCCAGGCCCGAGCCCGCGGGTGCGCCTTGGGTGATGGACTCGGCCAATTGGGCGCGCACTTTGTCCACATGCTTGGCCAGTGCCTCGGGGGCGATCAGGGCCATGCGTTGCACATGGGCAGGCAGGGGGGCGGCTTGTGCAGCACGGGCTGTGTCTGGCGGCAGCACACCGTGCAGCGCAATGGCCTGCCGAAAATCCAGCCAATCGCCCAGTCTTTGCCCCACATCTTCTGCCTGACGGGCAGGAGCAAGCAGGGCGTTTTCAGTCAGAAAACGCACCAAGCTGGCGCTGTAAAGGCTGGCACGCGGCAAGGCTCGCGTCATGGGTGTGAGAGGGTGTTGAATCGGACAAGCAGAGCCGAAGGCTCTTGTGGCAACGGGCGACGAGCGCTCACGTCATGAACTGCCGCATTTGGCAGAGGGAGGATTTTACCTGTTGAGATTCTGGCGAATTCTTCGGTTTTGAATTCCAAAGAAGTCATCTGCCGCACTTTTTCAGAGGTATACACCGATGTCACTGCTCTCCAAGGGTTCAGTGGGTGCGGGAGATGAACAGGCGGGCCCATGAGCCCTGCGCCTGCGTGAGAAAGTTGTGCAGCCCTGGCTGAGCAGGTAAACCCAGCAGTTGGGCCGCCTGGCCCAGTGCCGCCAAGGGGTCAGACAGGTCCAGCGCCAGTGCCCCGTTTTGTTTGCTGAGTTTTTCGCCATCCGTGCCCAGCACCAGGGGTGTGTGCAGGTACTGGGGTGTGGGCAGCCCCAAAGCGTGTTGAAGTACGATTTGCCGTGCGGTGTTGTCGGCCAGGTCTTGGCCGCGCACAACATGGGTGATGCATTGCGCGGCGTCGTCCACCACCACCGCCAGCTGGTAGGCCCACAGGCCGTCGGCGCGGCGCAGCACAAAGTCGCCCACATCTTGACCCACGTTTTGTTGCTGTGCTCCCAAGCGGCGGTCGCGCCAGTGCGTGATGGCGGGCAGGCCGAGCGCCGCTTGCACGGCCAGCACATTCAGCCGCCAGGCGCGGGCGGGTTTGCCATTCAAGCCTTCTCGGCAGGTGCCGGGGTACACGGCGGCACTGTGCCGGGCCACGGCTTGGGCTGATTCAATCTCTTTGCGCGAGCAGCCGCAGGGGTAGGCCCAGCCTTGGTTCACCAGGCTTTGCAGGGCCGCAGCGTAGTGCTCGCCGCGCTGGCTTTGCCAAAGCACGGGACCATCGGATGTCAAGCCACAGGCGGCCAGTTGTTGCAAGATGATCTGGTCGGCCCCGGGCACGCAGCGGGGTGTGTCCACGTTTTCGATGCGCACCAGCCATTGGCCGCCGTGGGCACGGGCGTCCAGCCAGCTGGCCAGCGCAGCCACCAGCGAGCCGGCATGCAAAAGGCCGGTTGGCGAGGGCGCGAACCGGCCTGTGTAGGGGATCCCCATGGGTGGTCAACGTTTTTTGAGCACCGCCAAAGCCAGCTCCAGGCCCGAGACGAAGGCGTCTTCGACCCGGTGGCCCAAGCACCAGTCGCCGCACAGGCCAATGCCCTGGTCCTTGAACCACAGGTGGCTCACGCCCAAGGGTTGGGTAGTCTTGGCATACAGCCAGCGGTGCACCTCGGCCAGGTCAGGGGTCACACGAATGCCGGTGATCTCGGCAAAGGCCTTGATGAGTTTGCCTTTGATGCGATCGGGGCTGTCGTTCACGTGCTCGGCCGACCAGGGCGCGCTGGCCTGAACGGTCCAGCGTTCGATGCGTTCACGCCCGGGCTTGGACGATTCGCGCGCCATCCAGGCGATGCGGTGGTGCGTGCTGCGTGCCGCGTTCCATTGCGGGCCGATGGTGATCACACCCGGTTGCACGGCTTGCGGATAAGCCAGCATCAGCGTCCAGCAGGGTTCTACACGCACATTTTTCAGGGGCTCGGCGAGGGCGCTTTGGCCCGAAGCTTGAAGCAAAGCCTGCGCCTGTGCGGGCGGGATGGCCAAGATCACTTGGTCAAAACCAGCGTAGATGTGCTGACCCCCATCTTCGCTTTCAGTGTGCAGTTGCCAGCCGTTTTTCTTCAGGGGGTCGGGGGAGATTTGCGTGACGCGGGTTTCTAACTGCACATTGCCGTCTTCGACCAAAGGCGCAGCCCAGGCTTTGACCAAGCCGTTCATGCCTGGGGTGGCCACCCAGTGGCGCTCGCCGCCGGGCAGGCCGGCTTCGATCACGCGGCCATTGGGGTCGAGCACGCGCACGGCGTTGGCGCTCCAGGGTTTGCATACACCAGGGGCGGTGGCAATGGCCAGCTCAAAGCGCGGGTCGCGCACGGTGAAGTATTGGGCCCCGTGGTCAAAGCCACCAAAGGCGCTGGCGCGGGTGGACATGCGGCCCCCTAAGCCGCGGCTTTTCTCGAACAAAGTGACGTTGTGGCCGGCTTGGCGCAAAGTGCGGGCGCAGGTGACGCCGGCCATGCCGACACCGATGATGGCGATGTGTGGTGTGTTCATGGGGTCACTTTAGCTGAGAAAAGGGCCTTGAAACCACCCGGGTGGGTTATTCCCGATGTCGGTGGGGCTGGTCGTTTTCACACACTGTGCACGGGCCGCAGCAGCGCTTGGCGGGTGGCGGGCCGCTCCAGTTGGCTCAACCACCAGCGCAAGGACTGTCCGGCGGGCGTTTGAGGCGTGTCGCGCCAGGCGAGGTGGCAGTTGTTGCTGCGCGGGTTGTGAACCTGCTTGGCCACCAGCAGGCCTTTGTCGATGTAAGGCCTGGCCAGCGATTCGGGCAAAAAACCGCCACCCAAGCCGCGCAATTGGGCTTCGAGTTTGCTGGGCATGTCGGGCACGGTGAACACGTCTTGCCCCCCTTGCAGCCCTATGGTCAGGCCCACGCCCCGGTTAACCGAATCGGCTACGGCCACGGCGCGGTGCTGTTGCAAGTTGGCGTCAGTCAGCGGCGCGGCAGTGTGGGCCAGCGGGTGGTGCGGGGCCACGGCATACACAAAAGCAATCTCGCCCAGCAACGCATGCCGGATATCGGTTTTCAGGCCTGGCTCCAGCACCACACCCAGCGCCAGATCGGCCTGGCCTGAAGTGAGCGCGGCCAGCGTGCCCGACAAGGTTTCATATCGCAACCGCATCCGGGTGGGCGCTCCCAGCGCCAAAAAGCTGGCACACAAGTCCATGATCACGCTGCGCGAGACGATGCTGTCCACCGCCACGGTGAACACCGCCTCCCAGCCGGTGGCCACGCGGCGCACACGGTTGGCCACGGCGTCCATGTCGTCAAGCAAGCGGGTGGCTTCGCGCAACAACTCGCGGCCTGCGGCTGTGGGCACCGCTTGGCGGGCACTGCGGTCAAACAGCAGCACATCGAGTGCGTCTTCGAGTTGGCGCACCCGGTAGGTCAGGGCGCTGGGCACCAGATTCAGGGCGCGGGCGGCTGCGGCAAAGCTGCCTTTTTGATCGATGGTCTGCAGCATGAGCAGGGCTTCGGGAGTCAGCCAATCGCGGGGTGTTTGCATGGTGGTTGGTTGATCATTCAATTGGCTTGAATGATGCCAGCAAATGAAGGCAACTTTAAAGCACGCCCGCCGAGCTAAAGTTCAAAATCTATCCAGTCACGACTTCACAAGACTCTAAAAGGACACGCGCATGCTAAAAATCCGCAAATCTGCCGAACGCGGCTACGCCGACCACGGCTGGCTGAAGTCGTTTCACAGCTTTTCTTTTGCCAACTACTTTGACCCGGCGCACATGGGGTTTGGCAATCTGCGCGTCATTAACGAAGACCGCATTGCCCCCGGCACCGGTTTTGGCACGCACGGCCACCGCGACATGGAAATCATCAGCTATGTGCTGTCTGGCAATTTGGCCCATAAGGACAGCATGGGCAATGTCAAGGGTATTCCGCCCGGTGATGTGCAGCGCATGAGTGCAGGCAGCGGCGTGCAACACAGTGAGTTCAACCACGCCCAAGGCGAGCAGACCCATTTTTTGCAAATCTGGATCGAGCCCAATGTGACGGGCATCGAACCCGGTTACGAGCAAAAGTCGGTGCCCGAGAGCGCCAAGCGTGGGCAACTGGCTTTGGTGGCTGCGCCTGCATCGGACGCCCAAGCTGCCGCGCATACAGTTGAAATTCACGCCGATGCCCGCATGTACTCAGGCCTGTTCAATGGCTCGGAAAGTACGGTGTTGAACCTGAACCCGGCGCGCAAAGCCTATGTTTTTTTGGTGCGTGGTGCGCTGCAGGTCAATGGCCAAGCATTGATTGCGGGCGACGCGGCCATGCTGCAAGCCGAGTCCTCTTTGGCCTTGAGCGAAGGCCAGGACGCCGAAGTCCTGGTGTTCGACCTGGCCGCTTGATTTTTTCTCACCCTCTGACTTTTCTTCAGGAACTTTTCTCATGGCTAAAACCATTGTTGTCTACCATTCCGGCTACGGCCACACCCAGCGCGTGGCCCAATTTGTGGCCCAAGGCGCCAACGCGCAAGTGATCGCGATTGATGCCGATGGCAACCTCACCGACGCCGACTGGACCGCATTGGATGCGGCCGACGCGATCATTTTCGGCTCGCCCACTTACATGGGCATGGCCTCTTGGCAATTCAAGAAGTTTGCCGACGCCACGTCCAAACGTTGGTTCACGAGCGCCTGGAAAGACAAAGTCGCAGGCGGCTTCACCATCTCGGCCAGCCCCAGCGGCGACAAGCTGTCGACCATTCAGTACTTCATCACCCTGGCCATGCAGCAAGGCATGATTTGGGTGGGTCAGCCAGCCATGAACGACGGCACCATCAACCGCATTGGCTCCAACTCCGGCCTGATGGCTCAAGTGGGCCCCACCAGCCCGGCCGAAGACATCCCTCAAGGTGACTTGGACACCGCCAAAGCTTATGGTGAGCGGATCGCCGGTGTCGCTGCCAAGCTGCGCGGCTGATCACCCCCTTTAGGAAGGGGCTCGTTCTCATCTGAGCGGCCCCACCTCGGTTAGCATGCAAGCATGAAAATCATCACCATGCTGCCGTGGCCCGATTGGCTGGCACTGATCACTTTTTTTGCGTTGTGGGTGGGCTATGCCTGGCTCGCCAAGGTGCGTGGTCTGCGCGACCAAAGTCTGATCGCCAACACCAACCGCTACCGCCAAATGTGGATGATGCAAGCCACACGGCGTGACCCCCGTGTTCTGGACGGCGTGATCACCCAGAACCTGTCACAAACCCCGGCCTTCTTCTCGTCCACCAGCATCATCATCATTGGTGGTTTGTTTGCGCTGTTGGGCACCACCGACAAAGCCGCCGAGTTGGTGGGCGAAATTCCTTTTGCCCAGCCCACACCTTTGCTGGTCTTTGAACTCAAGATCTTGGTGATGGTCAGCATCTTTGTGTACGCCTTTTTCCGCTTCTCTTGGTCCATGCGGCAGTACACTTTTGTGGCGCTGGTCATCGGGGCCATGCCTTCGCCCGAAGACTTTGATGCCAAACTTTATGACCGCCAACACTTTGCCGAGCGGGCGGGCAATTTGGTGAGCGCCGCCGCTGAGACTTTCAACGACGGTTTGCGGGCTTATTACTTTTCATTCGCCGCCATGGCCTGGTTTTTTTCGCCCATGGCTTTGGTGCTGGCGACGGCCTTGGTGGTTTTGATTTTGTACGGGCGCGAATTCCGCTCCGAGGTTCTGCAGGTCTTGCGCGACTGAAAAACGCACACCTTTTGCCGCAGGGTAGACCTTCTACAATGACAGGCTATGTTTGCTCACCTGCGCCTTCACTCCGAATTTTCTGTCGTTGACTCCACTTGTCGCATCGACGATGTGGTCAAGATCGCGTCCAAAGACGCCCAGCCCGCACTGGCCATCACCGACCTGAACAACCTGTTCGGCACGGTCAAGTTCTACAAGGAAGGGCGAGACAAAGGCGTCAAACCCATCATTGGCGCCGAGATCAACCTTGAGGGCTTGGGCGGCGATGCAGGCGCCACCAGCCGTGTGGTTTTGTTGGTGCAAAACCACCGGGGTTACCTGCACATTTGTGAGTTGTTGGCCCGCGCTTGGACCCAAAACGTGGTCAAAGGCGTGGCCGTGGTCAAGCTGGCTTGGTTGCATGAGCTCTCAGAAGGCCTGATTTTGCTGTCGGGCGCGCAAGCCGGGCCGGTGGGCCAAGCGCTTGTGCAAGGCGACACCGACAAAGCAGCCGACGTTGCGCTGCAGTTGGGCTCGATCTTTCCGCACCGTTTTTATTTGGAGTTGCAACGCGCAGGCCGCCCGGAAGACGAGCCGCAAGTGGCGGGTGCTGTGGCGCTGGCCGCACGTTTGGGTTTGCCGGTGGTGGCCACGCATCCGGTGCAGTTTCATGGGCCTGACGATTACGAGGCCCACGAAGCGCGGGTGTGCATCTCGGAGGGCGAAATCCTAGCCAACCAACGCCGGTTGCGCCGCTTTACGCGCGAGCAGTATTTCAAGTCGACAGCGCAAATGTGCGCGCTGTTTGCCGATGTGCCAAGCGCCATTGCCAACACGCTTGAGATCGCCAAACGCTGCAACCTGACCCTGGTGCTCGGCAAGCCCCAATTGCCAGACTTTCCAATTCCACCCGTGAACGGCGTGGTCATGTCGGTTGAAGACTATTTTCGCCATATGTCTTTCGAAGGCCTTGAGGTACGGTTGCTTCACCTGTACCCGACCCTGGCCAAGCGAGACGAAGAGCGTCCGCGTTATGTCGAGCGGCTGGAGTTTGAGCTGAACACCATCTTGAAGATGGGGTTTCCGGGTTACTTCCTGATCGTGGGTGACTTCATCCAGTGGGCCAAGGCCAACGGTTGCCCGGTGGGCCCGGGCCGGGGCTCGGGTGCAGGCTCTTTGGTGGCTTATGCGCTCAAGATCACCGACCTCGATCCACTGCAATACAACTTGCTTTTTGAGCGCTTTTTGAACCCCGAGCGGGTGTCCATGCCCGACTTCGACATCGACTTTTGCCAAGGCAACCGGGACCGGGTGATCGACTATGTGAAGGACAAATACGGCCGTGACGCCGTCAGCCAGATCGTGACCTTCGGCACCATGGCCGCGCGTGCTGCAATCCGTGACGTGGGCCGCGTGCTGGACATGAGCTACACCTTTTGCGACGGCATCAGCAAGCTCATTCCCAACAAGCCTGGCATGTCGGTCACGCTGCAATACCCACCCGTCACCCCCAAAGAAGGCGATAAAAACAACTATGCGATTGCCATGGAGCCCATCCTGGCAGAACGCATCGAGCGTGAAGAGGACGTGAAAACCCTGATCGAGTTGGCGCAAAAGCTCGAAGGCATGACGCGCAACATCGGCATGCACGCCGGGGGCGTGTTGATCGCACCGGGCAAGCTGACCGACTTTTGCCCGCTGTACCAGCAGCCCGGCAGCGAATCGGCCGTGAGCCAATACGACAAGGACGACGTGGAGGCCGCAGGTCTGGTGAAATTCGACTTCTTGGGCTTGGCCACGCTGACGATTTTGGAGATCGCCCGCGAGTTCATCATGAAGCGGCACAAGGGCCAAGAGAACTTCGCCTTTGAGAACATCCCGATCGACGATGCAGCCACCTACAAACTGTTTGCTGACGGCAAGACCGAAGCTGTGTTCCAGTTTGAAAGCCGCGGCATGCAAGGCATGTTGCGCGATGCGCGCCCCAGCCGCTTGGAAGACTTGATCGCCCTGAACGCGCTGTACCGTCCGGGGCCTATGGATCTGATTCCCAGCTTTGTGGCGCGCAAGCACGGACGCGAAGCGGTGGAGTACCCGCACCCTGCGGTGGCTGAGATGCTGAGCGAGACCTACGGCATCATGGTCTACCAAGAGCAGGTGATGCAGACCGCGCAAATACTTGGCGGCTACTCGCTCGGTGGTGCCGACTTGCTGCGCCGCGCCATGGGCAAGAAAAAGGCCGAAGAGATGGCCGAGCACCGGGTGAAATTCCGCGCCGGTGCACTCGCCACCCACAACATCCCGCAGGACAAAGCCGATGAGGTTTTTGACTTGATGGAAAAGTTTGCGGGCTACGGCTTCAACAAGTCACACGCCGCCGCTTACTCGCTGCTGGCTTACCACACCGGCTGGTTGAAGGTGCACTACACCGCCGAGTTTTTCTGCGCCAACATGACGGTGGAAATGGACGACACCGACAAGCTCAAGGTGCTCTTCGAAGACGCCCTGAAGTTCGGTATCCGCTTTGATCCGCCCGATGTGAACCGGGGTACGCACCGCTTTGAGCCGGTGACGGACAAAATCATCCGCTACGGCCTCGGAGCCATCAAAGGTACGGGCCAGCAAGCGATTGACGCCATCGTGGCGGCCCGCGAGGAAGGCGGCCCCTTCACCAGTTTGTTTGACTTTGCCGTGCGTGTGGACCGCACCCGCATCAACAAACGGACCGTAGATGCGCTGATCAAGGCTGGGGCTTTTGACTCGCTGCACATGAACCGCGCCGCCTTGTCGGCCAGCATCGACCGGGCGTTTGAATTCTCAAACGCCACCACAGCCAACGCCAACCAGGGCGGCCTGTTTGACATGCTGGGGGACGACTCGCATGGCTCCAGCACGCAAGAGCCTGAATTGGTGGAGGTGATGCCTTGGGGCATCAAGGAACGCCTGCTGCTGGAAAAGTCCGCCGTGGGCTTCTTTTTGTCTGGCCATTTGTTTGATGCGGTGGCGCTTGAAGTGCGCCAGTTTGCACGCCGCAAGATCGACGACCTGATCGACAGCCGCGAATCCATGGTACTGGCGGGTATCGTGAGCGATTTGCGCATCATCAACGGTCAGCGCGGCAAGGTGGCGATTTTCAAGCTCGACGACAAAACGGCCATGATGGAAGCCACGGCCGATGAAGCCCTGATCAACTCGGCCAAGCACTTGCTGAAAGACGATGAGCTGATCATCGTCACGGCCAAGATGCAGGCTGATCGTTTTTCGGGTGGTTTCCGCCTCAAGATTGAGCAGATCATGGACTTGGGCGCGGCCCGTTGCCGCTATGGCAAATACCTGCGCGTGGCCGTGAATGGCCGTGCGCCCGACATTGCTCGACTGGTGCGCGAGTTCCCCGCGCAACGTGAACGGACTGACCAGGGCGATCTGGTGCGCGGCTTGCCCGTGCGTTTGGCACTGGAGCGGCGCAGCGAAGACTTGGCCGCCCGCGCCGAGTTGGCGCTGGGCGAAGTCGCCAAATTTTTCCCCTCCGATGCGGCACTGGCCAGCTGGATGGCCCAAGCCGAACAAGGGCAGGCGCGAATTGTGTACGACTGAAGAGGCTGAACGGGTGTGGGCTCAGCCGCTGGCCGAGTTCAAAGTGCCGATGCGCCCTTCAGTGCAGGCGCTGCTTAGACACGACGAGCGATGCAAGCCTGAATCTTTGGGGTTTCAACGTGGGACCGACAGCTGGCCCTGAATGTTGGTGCCCGTTGAGTTGCCCTGACCCGTCGCGTTGTTGCTTGAATTGGCGCCGCTGCTGCTGGTAGCAGGACTGGCGTTGCTGTTGGCATTGCTCAGGTTGTTCGTGGTTTGGTTCAGGTTGGTATTGCCCGAAATGGTGCCGTAGTTCGCGCTGCCAGAAAGCACACCTGTGTTGACCATGGGCTGAACCACGGGGGCTCGGGCGGGAGGGTTGGTCAGGGTCACGCTGCCGCTTTGAACTTCTTTGCCCGAGGATTCGTAAAGACGCGCCATCAATTCAGGGTTTCCGGCGATGTTGGCTTCAATGGCACCTTCCAATATGGAGGCTATTTCCTGCGTCAAAGAGCTGCCCAACCAACTGGGGCTGTTGGCCTGAAGTGCGGACAGTTGGGCCTTGGTGCAGTTGGGGGCGTTCAATTGCAGCCACTTTTCTGCCAAAACCGCACGCATATCCGGACTGTGGGTTTTCAATGCCAAGGACTTGAAATGGGCCACAAAACACCCTTTGGATGGCGTCGCTTGGGCCAAGGCAAGATTTGAGTAAAGACCTAGCCCAGCAGTGGCTAAGCAAATACCAATGATTTTCAGCATGTCGTTTGTCTCGGAACGCGGTGGCTCGGGCCTGTCAGCAGGCCCGCTATGGAAGTCATGTGTTGTGTGTATCGTCAGTTGAAGGCCAAGCTTGACACCACCAGTCCATCATAGTGGAGCGGGGCGGTTCAAGCCACCCTGCACGCAAGACGTTGAGGCTTGCGAAGATGGAGGCGTTTTTTCTTTGTCAATCCAGCGGCCGGAACCCCAGCACAATCAAGGGTGGAACACGACCGTCGGTGTCTTTGGGCAGGATTTCGGTTTTGTCGATGGCTCGCAAGACAGCGTCGTCCCAGGCTCTATTGCCGCTGGACTGCACGATGCGGCGGCTGGTGATGGTGCCGTCGGCTGCCACGCGCACTTCTACTTCGGCGCGCGGGTTACCGATCATGTCGCCGGGGTAGGTGATGTTGGGTTTGATGCGGCCCACGAGTCGTCCCGCATAACTGGCCGAGGGCCCTGACGATTTGAGTGCAGTTCCCGTGGCGTTCGGGCCGCCCGATGCCCCGGCCATGCCTTGCATGCGTTGCATTTGTTCCTTGCGCAAAGCCTCGGCCACGGCTGCGTCAGCCTTATCCTCGGCCTCTTTCCGAGCTTGTTCTTGCTTGCGCTTATCCTCGTCGGCCTTGACATTATCAGCAGCTTTCTTCTTGTCCAGTTCTTTCTTTTCCTGAGCGGCTTTTTCCTGCGCAGCTTTGTCCTTGAGGGCTTTTTCCTTAGTGGCTTTGTCCTGCGCGGCTTTTTCTTCGGCCTCTTTTTTCTTTTTCTCAAGCGCCTTACGCTGACGTTCAGCGGCTTCCTGCTTTTTCTTGTCTTCTTCTTTTTTCTTTTCGAGCGCAATTTGAGCATCGCGCAGGCTGTTGTCAGGCTTGGGTTCTGGCGCGGGCCGGGGAGGTGCCGGTTTGGGGGGCGGTTCGGGCTTGGGCTCAGGCTTGGGTGGGGAGGGCGGGGGTTCTTGCAGTTTGGGGGCTGCCGCTTGCGGCACGGCCGACCACAGTTCGGCTTCGGCTTGCACGGTCTGGGGCTGGGTTTTCCAGGCGGTGGCCAGGCCCAGGGCCAGGAACAAGGCCAGGTGCGCTATGCCGGCCACCACCCAAGCGCGGCCCATGCCCGGCGCAGCCGGGGGGGCGAACTCCAGATGGGGGGCGTGTTTGGCGCTCAAGGCGGTGACTTTCAGGGTGCCAGTTGTACCGACAGGCCCACACGGGCAATGCCCGCACGCTGCAGGCTGTCCATGACCTTGACCACGGTTTCATACTTGACGCTGCGGTCCGCGCTGATGACCACAGCGGTGTTGGTGCCGTCACCCACCAAGCTTTTGACGCTGGCGGCGACGCTGCCCAAAGCGGCGCTGTCTGTCTTGCCGTTGCTCACCAATTTCAGTCGCTCGTCTTTTTGGATCACCACCTGAACCACTTGGTCAGGTTGTTTGGCGGCTTTTCCCACACTGGGCAAATCGACCATGCTGGGGGTGATCATGGGTGCGGTGACCATGAAGATGATCAGCAGTACCAGCATCACATCGATGAAGGGCACCATATTGATTTCAGAGATGGTACGGCGACCGCGGTTTCGGGAAGAGGGGGATGGCATAGTGCAATCCGATCAATGGCCAGAGGCCGAGCTGCTGCTGCCAGATGAGCCCAGGCTGCGCTGCAGGATGTTGGAGAACTCTTCGATGAAGGTTTCGAGCTTGATGGCGATGCGGTCTACGTCGTGGGAAAACCGGTTGTAGGCCAGCACCGCTGGGATGGCGGCAAACAAGCCAATGGCGGTGGCCACCAGGGCTTCAGCAATGCCGGGGGCCACAACGGCCAGAGTGACCTGCTGCAAGCTGGCCAAGCCGGTGAAGGCATGCATGATGCCCCACACCGTACCAAATAAACCCACATAGGGCGAGATGGAGCCGACCGAGGCGAGGAAGGCCAGTTGCGATTCGGCCATGTCCATCTCGCGCTGGAAGCTCGCCCGCATGGCGCGGCGTGCGCCGTCAAGCAAAGTTCCCGCGTCACTGATGCGGCGTTCGCGCAGTTTTTGGTATTCGCGCATGCCGCTGGCAAAAATGCGCTCCATTGGGCCTGACAGTTTGGCATTCTGGCTGGCCGAGTTGAACAGCTCGTTCAGGCTGGTGCCGGACCAAAAGACGCGTTCAAACTCGTCGTTCAGGCTTTTAATTCGTGAGATGGCGGTGATTTTGCGCACGATGGCGGACCAACTGGCCACCGAGATGCAGAGCAAAATCAGCACCACCAACTGGACCACAAAACTGGCGTGCAGCAGCAGTGAGACGATGGACATGTCTTGGTTCATTTCAGGGCTTCCAGAACAGGGGCCGGGATGCGGCCGGGTTTCAAGGTGGTGCTGTCGACCCAGCCCAGGCGGATGGTACCCTCGGCAAGCAATCGGTCGTTTGTTTGATTTTGACCGGGCGTGCGAAAGTAGGCGCGCTGGGCAATCGTCAGGCTGGCTTTGCCGCCGGTTTGCAGTTCGGCAGTGACGATCAAGGTGTCGTCCAGGCGGGCTGGCGAATGGTATCTGAGGCTGGTTTCGCTCACGATAAACATGCCACCCGAGGTGTCGCGCAACACTTGCTGGCCAAAGCCCAGGGCACGCAGCCATTCGGTGCGTGCACGTTCAAAAAACTTGAGGTAGTTGGCGTAAAACACGATGCCGCCTGCGTCGGTGTCTTCCCAATAGATGCGGATCGGGTGCTCAAAAACGCTGTGGCTCATGCTGGTGATGGGCATCTTCATGACTGCAACCAGGCTTTCAGGCGGGCGATGGCGGTTTGCAGTTCGGCCATCGAGTTGGCGGTGGAAAATCGCACAAAACGGGCGGTCTGGTCGGTGCCAAAGTCGCGCCCGGGCGTGATGGCCACATGGGCGTGTTCCAGCGCGGCAAAGGCAAAGTCCCAGCTGTCTTTAAGGCCCAGCTTTTGGCAGGCGGCCGTGCAGTCGGCCCAGGCGTAAAACGCGCCATCGGGGGCCACTGGTACCGTCAGACCCATTGCATTCAGGGCCGGCAGAAAATAGTCACGACGCACCTTGAACTCGGCGCGGCGGCGTTCGTATTCCGCCAGGCTCTCGGGCTCAAAGCAGGCCAGGGCTGCCTGTTGCGCCACGGTGCTGGCACAGATGAACAGGTTTTGCGCCAGGCGCTCGAGCACGGGCGAGAGCTGTTCGGGCACTACCAGCCAGCCCAGACGCCAGCCGGTCATGTTGAAGTATTTGCTGAAGCTGTTGATACTGATGACGTCATCGCCCAGGGCCAGGGCGCTTTGGCCAAACTGCGCGTCATGGCTCAAGCCAAGGTAAATCTCGTCGATCAGGGTGATGCCGCCATGGCTGCGCACAACCTCGACAATGCGGGCCAGCTCGACCGGTTCAATCGAGGTGCCGGTGGGGTTGGAGGGCGAGGCCAGCAAAACGCCACGGGTTTGCGGCCCCCAGGCGGCGGCCACTTTGGCGGCGCTGAGTTGAAAGCGCTCTTCGGCGGTGGTGGGCACCAACACGGCCTTGCCTTCGGCTGCGCTCACAAAGTGTCGGTTGCAGGGGTAGCTGGGGTCGGGCATGAGGATTTCATCGCCCCGGTCAATCAGTGCCAGACACGCCAGTTGCAGCGCCGCAGATGCGCCCGCCGTGACCACGATTCGGCTGGTGGGCACCTGTAAGCCAAAGCGCTGCGCGTACCAGTTGCTGATGGCTTGACGCAAGGCGTCCAGGCCCAGCGCGGGTGTGTACTGAGTCTGGCCCGACTCGATCACCGCCAACGCGGCTTGCTGCACGAGGGGTGGGGCGGTGAAGTCTGGTTCGCCAATGTTCAGAAAAACCACAGGCCGGTCGGTGTGCGCGACCTCGCGGGCTTTTTGCGAGGCGGCTTTTGCCACTTCCATCACCCAAAAAGGTTCGATTCGCTCGGCTCGCTCAGAGATGCGCATGGTGTCTGGGGTGTGGGGTTTATTTGGCGCGGCCAGATTGGCGGTCGGCTTGTACTTCGGCGCTGCGCAATTCGGGGGCCAAGCAACCCAGCACGGCATTCACGTACTTGTGCCCGTCGGTGCCTCCAAAGTCTTTGGCCAATTCAATGCATTCGTTGAGCACCACGCGCCAGGGCACATCGAGGCAGTGCTGCATTTCATACACGCCAATCCACATGATGGCGTGTTCAATGGGCGAGATTTCTGCAAATTTCCGATCGAGGTTGGGTGCAATCAGGGCGTCCAAGGCGGCGGCTTGGTCAATACAGCCGTAGAGCAGGGCGTCGTAATGGGCCGAGTCGGCTTTGTGAAACCCCGACAGGTCGCGGGTGAAGACGTCGATGTCTGAAGCTTCGTTGCGGCCCACGATGAACTGGTAAAGAGCTTGCAGTGCAAATTCACGCGAGCGGCTGCGTGCAGGCTTGGCCGAGGACTTGCGCATGCCGACGGCGGCAGGTGGTGTGCCTTCGTTGGCGGTTTCGGGCGTGCTGGTCGAATCGGTCATCAGGCTGGGTCTTCTTCGTCGGTGTCGTCAGCCAAATCGGCCATGTCGGCGCCCAGGTCGTCCATGATGCAGGCCATTTCAACCGCAACGCGGGCTGCGTCGCGGCCTTTTTCGGTTTGGCGGGCGATGGCTTGGTCGAGGTTTTCGGTGGTCAAGATGGCGTTGGCAATGGGCAGGTTGTAGTCGAGGGACACGCGGCTGACACCGGCGCCGGACTCGTTTGCCACCAATTCAAAGTGGTAAGTCTCACCGCGGATGATGCAACCCAGCGCAATCAAGGCGTCGTATTCGGCACGCTCAGCCATAGCTTGCAAGGCCACGGGCACTTCCAGGGCGCCCGGCACCATGACGTGGTCGATGCTGGTCACGCCTAGGGCTTCGAGTTCTTCGATGCATGCCTTGGCCAAAGCATTGGTGATGTCTTCGTTGAAGCGGGCCTGAACGATGCCGATGTGCAGAAATTGGCCGTCGAGTTCTTCAGCCTGGCCTTTGTTGGCGTCGAGCATGTTTATTCCTTGGGAATGTAAGCGGTGATTTCGAGGCCGTAACCGGTCATGCTGGGCATGCGCCGCGGGTTGCCCATGAGGCGCATTTTATTCACGCCGCATTCGCGCAAGATTTGCGCGCCCACACCGTAGGTGCGCAAGTCCATCTTGCCGCGCTCAGGGGCTTGGGCCGAACGGGCACGGCCTTCAAACTGGGCCAGCAGTTGGTCTGCCGATTCGCCGCAGTTGAGCAGCACGGCCACACCGCAGCCTTGGGAGTTGATGTATTTTAAGCTGGCGTCCAGGCTCCAGGAGTGCATAGCCCGGTTGACTTCCAGGGCGTCGAGCACCGAGAGTGGCTCGTGCACGCGCACGGCCACTTCCGATTCTGGCAACCATTGGCCTTTGACCAGGGCCAGGTGCACAGCCAGGTTGGTTTGGTCACGGAAGGCATGGGCGGTGAACTCGCCGTGCGCAGTTTGAAGTGGGCGGCTACCAATGCGTTCAACCAGCGACTCGTTGCGGCTGCGGTGCTCGATCAGGTCGGCAATCGTACCTATCTTGAGGCCGTGCTCGGCCGCGAAGATTTGCAAGTCCGGTAGACGGGCCATGGTGCCGTCGTCCTTCATGATCTCGCAGATCACCGAAGAGGCGCTGCAACCAGCCATGGCGGCCAGGTCGCAACCGGCTTCGGTGTGGCCTGCACGCATGAGCACACCGCCGTCAACAGCTTGCAGCGGGAAGATGTGACCGGGTTGCACCAGGTCGGTGGCTTGGCTGCCCTTGGCCACTGCCACTTGCACCGTCTTGGCGCGGTCAGCAGCCGAGATGCCGGTGGTCACGCCTTCGGCGGCTTCGATGGACACGGTGAAGGCCGTGCTGTAGGCGGTGCCGTTGCGCGCCGCCATGGGCGGAAGTTTCAAAAATTCGCAGCGCTCGCGGGTGAGCGTGAGGCAAATCAGGCCCCGGCCAAAACGGGCCATGAAGTTGATGGCTTCGGGCGTGACATGGTCAGACGCCAAGACCAGATCGCCTTCGTTTTCACGGTCTTCTTCGTCCACCAGGATGACGATGCGACCGGCTTTCATTTCGGCCACGATCTCTTCAACGGGGGAGATCGCCACGGGGGTCAGTTGCTCGGGGGCGTTCATGGGGTGTCTTTCTGGATCAGGCCTGCGCTGAGCATGCGCTCCACGTAGCGGGCCACGGTGTCGATTTCGAGGTTGACCCGGCTGCCCGTTTTGAGGCTGCCCAGGGCGGTGTTGTCCACGGTGTGCGGGATCAGGTTGATGCTGATTTCGCAACCTGCGGTCAGGTCGGTGAAGCTGTTGACCGTGAGGCTCACACCGTTGACGGTGATCGAGCCTTTGTAGGCGAGGTATTTGGCCAAGGTGTGCGGTGCCAGTACGCGCAATTCCCAGCTTTCGCCAATCTGTTCGAAGTGGCTGATGTGTCCAACGCCGTCGACGTGGCCCGAAACGATGTGCCCACCCAATCGGTCATGGGCACGGAGCGCTTTTTCGAGGTTGACGGTGCCCTGTTGGTCCAAGCCGCTGGTTTTGTCAAGCGATTCAGCAGAGATGTCGATGGTGAACTGGCGGCTCTCAGGGCTGAAGGTGGTGACGGTCATGCAAGCTCCGTTCAGGGCGATGCTGTCGCCCAGGCCGACATCGTCAAGGTACCCGGCGGGGGCCTCGATGGTGAGGCGCTTGCCGTGGTGTAAAGAGCGACCCAGGTCGTGGATGGCGACGATTCGCCCCACGCCGGTGATTATTCCGGTGAACATAACTGTCTATTTTCGCAGGTAAAGAGAGTGAATCGGCAGGAGGCACAACAAAAATCCTCGCAGTCCAAGGTGTCTGGCTCTGACGTGACTCTCGAAAAGCTCAGGGTTAACCAAGGCGACAAGCCCCAAAGTGTGTGCCTAGAATGGTGCATTGCAGCAGATTTTTCATAGGCTGCCTGCCACCAGGAGTTTTCTTTGCCGGCCAAATCTCCAGTTCAATCGTCCCAAACCACAAAGACCGCCCGGTCCAAGAAGACGGCCAGCAGACCCGAAACGCCACAATCGGTTTCTCGGATCATTAAAAAATACCCTAACCGCCGCTTGTACGACACGCAGACGTCCAGTTACGTGACCTTGTCCGAGCTGAAAAAACTGGTCATGACCTCTGAGCCCTTGTTGGTGGTCGACGCCAAAACCGGTGAAGACCTGACGCGTTCCATTTTGTTGCAGATTATTTTGGAGGAGGAGTCTGCGGGGGTGCCAATGTTCAGCGAAGCTGTCTTGTCCAACATCATCCGTTTTTATGGCCATGCCATGCAGGGACACATGGGTTCCTATCTGGAAAACCACGTTCAGTCCTTCATGGACTGGCAAAGCAAACTGGGCCAATCCAGCCCGACCCTAAGCCCCGAAGTTTGGAACCAGTTCATGAAGTGGCAGACGCCGCTGATGCAAAACATGTTTTCAGGACTTGTCGATCCCTCCCAAACCGTCATGGCGCAAATGCAAGAGCAGGTGCAAAAACAGCTTCAGAAAAATACCGATCAGTTTTTGGGCGCGATGGGTTTGAAGACATAAGAAGGGCAATATGCCGTTTTGTCACAGGCCGGTCGTTTTTGCGGGGACAATGGAGGGATGAGTGAAATGATCGTAACTGCCCCCCTCCCTACCCCTAAAGTGGGTTTTGTCAGCCTGGGCTGCCCCAAGGCGCTGACCGATTCTGAACTGATCCTGACGCAATTGAGCGCCGAGGGTTACCAAACCTCCAAAACCTTTGTAGGCGCTGATCTGGTCATCGTCAACACCTGTGGGTTCATTGACGAAGCCATCAAGGAAAGCCTGGACACCATCGCCGAGGCCCTGAGCGAAAACGGCAAGGTCATCGTGACCGGTTGCTTGGGTGCTAAAACGGGCGAGGGCGGCGGCAACATGGTGCTGGAAATGCACCCCAGCGTGCTGGCGGTGACGGGGCCGCACGCCACGCAAGAGGTGATGGACGCGGTGCACACCCATTTGCCCAAGCCCCACGACCCGTTTCTGGATTTGGTGCCGGGTGGTTTTGGCGAGGCGGGCCTCAAGCTCACACCTCGACACTATGCTTACTTGAAAATCAGCGAAGGCTGCAACCACCGCTGCACTTTTTGCATCATTCCCTCCATGCGTGGAGACTTGGTCTCGCGCCCGATTGGTGATGTGCTCAAAGAAGCCAAAGCCTTGTTTGCAGGCGGCGTGAAAGAGCTGCTCGTCATCAGCCAAGACACCTCAGCCTATGGGGTGGATGTGAAGTACCGCACGGGTTTTTGGGACGGCAAGCCGATCAAAACCCGCATGCTCGAGTTGGTGCAAGCATTGGGCGAGATGGCCCGCGAACACGATGCTTGGGTGCGTTTGCACTACGTTTACCCCTACCCGAGCGTGGACGACATCATCCCTTTGATGGTGCAGGGCTTGGTGTTGCCTTATCTGGACGTGCCTTTTCAGCACAGCCACCCCGATGTGCTCAAGCGCATGAAGCGTCCGGCCAGCGGCGAGAAGAACTTGGAGCGCATCCAGCGCTGGCGCGAACTGTGCCCCGAGCTGGTGATTCGCAGCACCTTCATCGCGGGCTTCCCGGGGGAGACCGAAGAAGAATTCGAGCACCTGCTGGGCTTTTTGCGCGAAGCGCAGATTGATCGCGCAGGTTGCTTTGCCTACAGCCCCGTGAAGGGGGCCACGGCCAATGATTTGTCGGGCATGTTGCCCGAAGCGCTGCGCGAAGAGCGCCGTGCCCGCTTCATGGCGGTGGCCGAAGAGGTGTCGATTATCCGCTTGCACCAGCGTGTGGGTTCCACCATGCAGGTGTTGGTGGACAGTGCGCCGGCCATGGGCCGTCGTGGTGGCGTGGGCCGAAGTTTTGGTGATGCGCCCGAGATAGATGGCGTCGTGCGCTTGTTGCCGCCTGAAAAGCTGAGCAAGACTTTGAAAGTGGGTGCGTTCACTCGGGCCCGCATTGTGAGCGTGGAAGGCCACGATTTGGTGGGAGTTCCCGTTTGACGTGGCTAGGAGGCATGTGGTGCAGCCATTGGGCTGTCGGCGTGCACCGTGCTGTGTGTGGGTTTGCAGCGGGCAACAAAAAAGCCGTTGATCAGAAATCAACGGCTTGCTCAGTCTATAACCTATCGTACGGGATAAGATTGGTGCCCAGAAGAGGACTCGAACCTCCACGATGTTACTCGCTAGTACCTGAAACTAGTGCGTCTACCAATTCCGCCATCTGGGCGCCTCAGGGATCAAAGGATTGTATATCAAAAAAATAGCTCAACCCAGTGCAATGCTGGAAGAAATTGTTGGCAGTGTTCAAGGCCACCGTGATGGTCATGGATTTTTGATCCGTGATGATGGTGAGTCGGACATTTACTTGTCGTCCAATGAAATGCGTGCGGTCTTGCACCGCGACCGCGTCAAGGTATGCATCGTTCGTCAGGACCGCAAAGGTCGCCCGGAAGGGCGAGTGGTCGAGATTGTCGAACGCCCTGAGCAACCGATCATTGGCCGTTTGCTGCACGAAGGCGGTTTGTGGCTGGTGGCGCCTGAAGACAAGCGCTACGGCCAGGACGTGATGATCCCCAAAGGTGCTACGGGCACGGCCAAGCCGGGCCAGGTGGTGGTGGTCGAGTTGACCGAGCCGCCTGCCTTGTTTGGACAGCCCGTGGGCCGCGTGAAAGAGGTGTTGGGCGAAATCGACGATCCGGGTATGGAGATCGAAATCGCCGTGCGCAAATACAGCGTGCCGCATGAATTCTCTGCCCTGTGCGTTGACCAAGCCAAGGGCTTGCCCGACAAGGTGCTTGCCAAGGACCGCAAGGACCGGGTTGATTTGCGCGATGTGCCTTTGGTCACGATCGATGGCGAAGACGCGCGTGACTTTGACGATGCTGTTTATTGCGAACCTGCCAAAGTCGGCCCCGCTAAGGGCTGGCGTTTGCTGGTGGCGATTGCCGATGTTAGCCACTATGTACAAACGGGTAGCGCCATCGATATCGACGCTTATGACCGGGCCACCAGCGTGTATTTTCCGCGCCGTGTGATTCCGATGCTGCCTGAGAAATTGTCCAACGGCTTGTGCTCATTGAACCCCGATGTGGACCGTTTGTGCATGGTGTGTGACATGCTGGTCAATGCCAAGGGCGATGTGCATGCCTACCAGTTTTACCCGGCTGTGATGCACAGCCATGCGCGTTTCACGTACACCGAAGTGGCCGCCATTTTAGGGAACACTCGCGGGCCAGAAGCGGCCAAGCGCAAGGAGCGCGTCACCGACCTGATGAACCTGCAAGACGTTTACAAAGCGCTGCTGGCTTCGCGTGCGGTGCGCGGTGCCGTTGACTTCGAGACCACCGAAACACAAATCGTTTGCGACGAGAGTGGCCGCATAGAAAAAATTGTCCCGCGTGTGCGCAACGAAGCGCACCGCCTGATCGAAGAGGCCATGCTGGCAGCCAACGTGTGCAGCGCCGACTTCATTCAGCAGGGCAAGCACCCTGGCTTGTTCCGGGTGCACGAAGGCCCGACGGCCGAGAAAAAAGACATCTTGCGCAATTACCTCAAGGCCTTGGGCTTGGGCATGAGCATCAGCGATGACCCGCACACCAGCGAGTTTCAGAAGATCGCGCAAGCGACCAAGGACCGTCCGGATGCGCAGCAAATCCACACCATGCTGCTGCGCTCTATGCAGCAAGCCATTTATACGCCTGTGAACAGCGGGCACTTTGGTCTGGCCTATGAGGCTTACACTCATTTCACCAGCCCTATCCGGCGTTACCCAGATTTGTTGGTGCACCGAGTCATCAAGGCGATTTTGCTGGGCCGCAAATACTCGCTGCCCAGCTTGCCAGTGCCTGGCGAGGCGCATGCCAAGCTGAGCAAACGGCTTGAAAAAAGCCGCGCGGCCAAGGGTGATGCGCCCGAGTCGTCTGCGCCACGGGTGCGCATGTCGGCCGCCGACCAACGTGCCTGGGAGGCTGCTGGCCTGCATTGCAGCGCCAACGAACGCCGCGCGGACGAGGCCAGCCGCGATGTAGAAGCCTGGCTCAAGTGCAAATATATGCGCGAGCACTTGGGCGAGGAATACAGTGGTGTGGTGTCGGCGGCCACCAGCTTCGGCATCTTCGTGACTTTGGACGCTTTGTATGTGGAAGGCCTGGTGCATATCACCGAGCTGGGTGGCGAGTACTACCGCTTTGACGAGTTGCGCCAAGAGTTGCGCGGTGAGCGCACGGGTATCCGTTATGCCATTGGCAGTCGGGTGCAGGTGCAGGTCAGCCGGGTGGATTTGGATGGCCGAAAAATTGATTTTCGCTTGGTTCATCCGGGTGACGATCTGGTGCTGCGCGCCATGCGTGACAAGGGGTTGTCTGCACCAGCTGAAGGCGGGCGCGACAAAAAGCGTGGCGCTCAAGATCGTCGTCTGGCCGATGCTGAGCGCAACCGGTCTCCGATTCAAGCCCTGAAAGCTTCGGTGAAGAAGGCCGCTGCCAAGAAAAAAGGGTCCCGCAACACCAAGCCGCGCCGCTAAGGCACGGCTTTTATTCAGCGCAGGTGCTGTGCCATGGCGCTGGCGGCCAGTGGCAATTCGGCTGGCCAGTTATTGGCCAGCTGACCGTGCTGCGCCACCGCACAGCAGGCGGCCTCGAATGGCCCCAAGCCTTGCGCCATGCGGGCGCCAACCAGGCCGGCCAGGACATCTCCTGTGCCGCCAGTGGCCAGCCTGCCATTGCCCGAGGTGTTGATGCGGCTGGTGTGTCCCGGTGCAGCGATCACCGAGCCCGAACCCTTGAGCACCACGGTGCAGTGAAACAAGGTGGCCAAATTTTGCGCAGCTTGGAGTCGGTTGCTTTGCACCTGAGCGGTGCTGGTTTTCAAAAGCCTGGCCGCCTCCAGCGGGTGAGGGGTGATGACGGTGGGTTTCAGTTCTGCCCTTTGGCGCAGCAAGTTTTGAAGTCCGGGATCATCTGCCACAGCGTTCAAGCCATCGGCGTCCAGCACCAATTGCGCGCTGCGCTGGAGCACCTCGGGCATGCGCGCACGGATGGCTTCGCCGCCGCCGCAACCGCAGACCACATGCAGCTGCTCCAGGTCCAGCCGCTGCCAGTCTCGTTGCATCAGGTCGGGCGGCGCATGATCTATGGCTTGTCCCGACAGCAAGCTCAAAATCACTCGGCCCGCACCGGCATGCAGTGCGGCGGTGGCGGCCAACACGGCGGCCCCGGTCATGCCCATACCCCTCAAGGCCATGGGTTCACCTCCAATCACCGCCACATCGCCATGGCTGCCTTTGTGGCTGGCGTGGCTTTTGACGGGGGGTGCGTAAGCCGCATTCAGCCAGGCTTGTGGCGGCACATCGCTGTCATTTGCCCTGTGGCCCAAGTCGTCCAGCCAGATGTGGCCGCAAGCGTCGCGTCCATGGCCCATGAAAAGACCGGGTTTGGCGGCGATGAAGGTCAGTGTGTGGTCGGCGCGCACCGCCACCGTTTGGGCATCGGAGCTGCCCATCCATTGCCCGTTTTCCAGGTTCAGTCCTGTCGGGCCGTCGAGCGCCAGCACCTGACCGGGGAACTTTTGGATGGCCTGCACGCAGGCTTGCATTTCAGGCCCAAGTGCCCGATTGGCCCCCAGGCCCAGCAGTGCGTCAATGCACAAATCCTGGTCATTCATGTTCTTTGCCCAAGCCTCTGGTACAGCAGATTGGAGGGCGACACCTGCAGCGCTGGCCCGTTGCCAGGCCAGGAGGACATCGGGAGAAGTATGTGCCGTTGAGCCCATCCAGCTGACGAGAACCTGCTTGCCCCATTGGTGCAATTGCAAGGCGGCTTCCAGGCCGTCGCCTCCGTTGTTGCCAGGGCCTGCGGCGACCCAGATGCGCTGGGCATGGGGGGCGATGGCCAAGGCCAGTTGCGCAGCGGCCAGGCCCGCCAGCTGCATCAAAGGGCGTGGGCTGCCGGACTGCAAATGGTGTTCAAGCTGACGCAGCGCATCTAGCCCATAAACAGGCCACAAGGATGAACTGCACAGCTTTTGCATGGTTTCAGTGCTTTTGCAACAAGGGCTCAAGCAACAAGGACAGTTGCAAGATGGTGTCGTCGTGCATGGCGGCATGCCAAGCCATCAGACCCACCGGCAAAGTGCCAGGCGCATGGCAGGGCAGGGAAATGCCGCAACCATCCAGGGTGTTGACCACGCTGGTGTTGCGCAGCAGCAGACCGTTGATGCGGAAGAACTCGGCGTCGCGCTCAGCGCCCGGCGCCACATCGCTGATCTTAGGACCGGTGATGGGGGTGGTGGGCGAAAGCACGGCGTCGTAACCCACCAATTCAGTTTCCACGCTGCGAATCCATTGCCGACGTGCCTCCACCAAATCCATGTACTCGTAGGCCTTCATGTCTGAGCCGCGCATCAGGCGCTGCAGGACGCGGGGGTCGTAGCGGGCACTGTCCCGGTCGAGCCATTCGCGGTGCCAGGCAAAGCCCTCGGCCGGACTGAAACCGCCGGTGCTCATCATGGGGGCCAACCCGTTCAGCTCGGTCAGGGCGATCTCATCGATGCGCGCACCCGCAGCCCGCAGCGTGTTCAGACTCTGCTCGAAAGCACGCGACACGGTCGCGTCCATGCCGTCTTGCATCAAGCTCTTGACCACCGCCAAGCGGTAGCCGGAAAGGGGCCGCTGCCCCGCGGGGACGTGTCTGGCAGAGAGCACTTCGTGGGCCAAAATCGCGTCTCTCACGGTGCGCGTCATGGCGCACACGGTGTCCAGCGTTGTGGACAGGGGTAGGGCACCTTGGGTGGGCACCAGGCGGGCTGTGTTCTTGAATCCAACAATGCCATTCAAGGCGGCGGGCACCCGGATGGAGCCGCCCGTGTCCGAGCCCAGACCGATGAAGGCGGCACCCGTGGCCACCGACACGGCCGCGCCCGAGCTGGAGCCGCCGGGCGCATGGGGCTGCCCGGGGCCACCGACGGCTTGGTCGTACAGCCCGTCCCATGCGGCAGGGGTGCCGTGGTGGGGGTTGGTGCCCACCCCCGAAAAGGCAAACTCGACCATGTTGGTACGACCAATCAGGCCTGCACCTGCGGCCCGCAAACGCGCCACGGCCTGGCAGTCTGCTAAAGCCGGGGCCTGGTTTTTCAGAACGATGGAGCCCGCTTGGGTGATCTGCCCTTGGATGTCAAACAGGTCTTTGATAGACACCGCGAGGCCCGCGAGCGGGCTTTTCCCCACTTGCGGATGGCTGGCTGTGCGCTGCAGCGCATCGGGAGTCAGTTGCATGAAGGCATGCTTGCAGGCTGGGCTTTGCGCCACGGCCAGGCATGCTTGTGCGGCTGCTTGGACGGTTGTGGATCCAGCCTGTATGGCTTGTCGGGTGGCGATCAGGTCAGCTTTCATGGAATTAGGGCCGCTTTGGCAGAGTCAGGATGCTATAATCCTAAGGCTTTGCAGAGCGCGACAGTTGTCTTTTGGGTGTCATGACCAACATGAAGCTAAATCAGTGTTTTCACGCGCAAGCAAAGTTCATCCGCGAATCCGTCCCGACAAGGTGTTGCGAGCAGTCTTTTTGGCTGTGCGCAATGAGTGGACTGGATTTTAGACCCAACCTTTGGAGTATTTTTATGTCCGTTACCATGCGCGAAATGCTTGAAGCCGGTGTCCACTTTGGTCACCAAACCCGCTTCTGGAACCCCAAGATGGCCCCTTTCATCTTCGGTCACCGCAACAAAATTCACATCATCAACCTGGAAAAATCGCTGCCGATGTTCCAGGATGCGATCAAGTTCGCCAAGCAACTGTCGGCTAACCGTGGCACCATTTTGATGGTAGGCACCAAGCGCCAGGCCCGTGATCTGGTGTCTGCTGAAGCCCAGCGCGCCGGCGTTCCTTTCGTTGACCAGCGCTGGTTGGGCGGGATGTTGACCAACTTCAAAACCGTCAAGACCTCGATCAAGCGTCTGAAGGACATGAAGGCTCAGCAAGAAGTCGGCCTCGACAGCCTGAGCAAAAAAGAGCAGTTGATGTTCAAACGCGAGATGGAAAAGCTCGAAAAGGACATCGGCGGCATCCAGGACATGGCAGCTTTGCCTGATGCGATTTTCGTGATCGACGTCGGTTACCACAAAATCGCCATCTCGGAAGCCAAGAAACTGGGCATTCCATTGATCGGTGTGGTGGACTCCAACCACTCGCCCGAAGGCATCGACTACATCATCCCAGGTAATGACGACTCGGCCAAGGCTGTGGCTTTGTATGCCCGCGGCATCGCTGACGCCATCATCGAAGGCCGCGCCAATGCGGTCAACGACGTGGTCAAGGCGGTGACTGAAGGCAATGACGAATTCGTCGAAGAAGCCAACGCTTCTGCCTGAGTTGCTGCGACTCTATGAAAGGGGCTTCGGGGCCCCTTTTTTTTAATTTGACTTGAAGACTGAATACGGAGAAATCAAATGGCTGTAATTACCGCAAGCATGGTCGCCGAACTGCGCGCAAAAACCGACGCCCCCATGATGGAGTGCAAAAAAGCATTGACTGAAGCCGAAGGCGACATGGCCAAAGCCGAAGAGTTGTTGCGCGTCAAACTGGGTACCAAAGCTGGCAAGGCCGCTTCGCGTGTCACCGCCGAAGGCGTGGTGACCAGTTTCGTGAGTGGTACTACAGGCGCCATGATCGAAGTCAACTGCGAAACCGACTTCGTGACCAAAAACGACAGCTTTTTGGCTTTGGCCAACGCCGCTGCCAAATTGGTGGCCGAGCACAACCCTGCTGACCTTGCCGCATTGGGCGCATTGCCTTACATCCAGGACAGTTTCGGTCCCACCTTGGAAGAAGTTCGCAAAGGCCTGATCGGCAAGATCGGCGAGAACATGAGCTTCCGTCGCTTCAAGCGCGCCGCCGGTGGTGCCAAGATCGCCAATTACCTGCACGGCACTCGCATTGGCGTGTTGGTTGAGTACGAAGGTGACGAAACCGCCGCCAAAGACGTTGCCATGCATGTGGCCGCCATGAAGCCTGTGTCTTTGACCAGCGCCGAAGTGCCTGCCGATTTGATCGAAAAAGAACGTTCGGTTGCCGCCGCCAAGGCGGCTGAATCCGGCAAGCCTGCAGAAATCGTGACCAAAATGGTCGAAGGCTCTGTGCAGAAATACTTGAAAGAAGTTTCTTTGTTCAATCAGTCTTTCGTTAAAAATGACAAGCAAACCGTCGAGCAAATGCTCAAGGCCTCAGGTACAACCGTGAAAGCATTCACCTTGTATGTGGTCGGTGAAGGCATTGAGAAGAAGGTTGACGACTTCGCCGCTGAAGTGGCTGCACAAGTGGCAGCGGCTAAGGGCGCAGCCTGATTCCCCTTCATTCCTTCAGTCACTATTTCATCGTCCACATTGATATTCAAGGAATCCATCATGTCTTCAGCCAAGCCAGCCTTTAAGCGCATTTTGCTCAAGCTGTCCGGCGAGGCCTTGATGGGGGACGATGCCTTTGGCATCAACCGCGCCACCATCGTGCGCATGGCTGAAGAGATTGCCGAGATCAACCGTCTGGGCGTTCAGGTTGCTGTGGTTATTGGTGGAGGTAACATTTTCCGCGGTGTCGCTGGCGGGGCTGTGGGCATGGACCGCGCCACAGCTGATTACATGGGCATGCTGGCCACCGTGATGAACTCCCTGGCTCTGGGCGATGCGCTTGACAAAGCAGGCCTGACGGCACGCGTCATGTCAGCGATCGGCATCGACCAAGTGGTAGAGCCTTATGTTCGCCCCAAGGCCTTGCAATACCTGGAAGAGGGCAAGGTGGTGGTGTTTGCAGCAGGCACTGGCAACCCATTCTTCACCACCGACACGGCCGCTGCTTTGCGCGGAGCCGAAATCGGAGCCGAGATGGTACTAAAGGCTACCAAAGTAGATGGTGTCTATACCGCCGATCCTAAAAAAGATCCCTCTGCCACGCGATACAGTGAAATCAGCTTCGACGAGGCCATTTCACGCAATTTGGGCATCATGGATGCCACGGCTTTTGCCTTGTGTCGCGACCAGAAATTGCCGATCAAGGTGTTTTCGATCATCAAGAATGGTGCCCTGATGCGTGTGGTGCTGGGTGAAGACGAAGGCACTCTGGTTTATGCTTGACACCGTTCTGACGAGGAGAACCCCATGACCATTGCAGACATCAAGAAAACAACTGAAACCAAAATGGACCAGTCCATTGCGGCATTCAAAAACAATTTGACCAAGATACGAACCGGGCGAGCCAATCCGGCCTTGCTCGATACCATCCATGTCGATTATTACGGCTCGATGGTGCCTTTGTCCCAAGTGGCCAATGTGTCCTTGATGGACTCGCGAACCATCAGCGTACAGCCTTGGGAAAAAGGCATGGGTGCCAAAATCGAAAAAGCCATTCGCGAAAGCGAATTGGGTTTGAACCCCGCATCCATGGGTGATTTGATCCGTGTGCCCATGCCCCCCATGAGCGAAGAGCGCCGCAAGGAAATGACCAAGTTGGCCCGCACTGAAGGTGAAAACAGCAAGATTGCGATTCGCAATTTGCGCCGCGATGCGAATGAGTCGGTGAAGAAATTGGTCAAGGAAAAAGAAGCTTCAGAGGACGATCAAAAGCGTGCCGAAGCAGACACGCAAAAACTGACGGACAAGCGTATGACAGAGATAGATCAGTTGGTGACTGCCAAGGAACAAGAGATCATGGCAGTTTGATTTTGAATCTGGCGCCGTGGCATTGCACGGCCTGACGGGCCGCCCATAGGCGGCCTTTTTTTCAGGAGAATCCGTGCTCAAACAGCGCGTCATCACTGCACTTGCCCTGCTGGCCCTGCTGCTGCCTGCGTTGTTTGCGTCCCATTCTTGGCCCTTCATGGTGTTGACGGTGGTTCTGATCGCTGCAGGGGCTTGGGAGTGGGGGCGGCTCAATGGCGTGAGGGCTGTGCAAGCTTGGCTTGGGGTTGTGGTGTGTGTCTTCGTTTGTGCGATGGCAACTGTGGCCGGTTGGCTGGAATCCACCCCGCCACTGCTTTGGCTTTTGGCTGGGTCCAGTTGGGTCTTGCTGGGCGCCTGGATGGTCCAACGAGGCGTGTCTGGTTGGGCGCTATGGCCTCAATCTGTGCGTTGGTGGACGGGTTTGTTTTTGCTGGCCTTGGCTTGGTTGGCCTTGGCCCAAGCGCACCAGCGTGGCGTAAACTTTTTGTTGTCGGTGTTGGCCTTGGTCTGGGCGGCCGATGTGTTTGCCTATTTCTTTGGACGTACCCTTGGCGGGCGGATCTTTGCTGTCAAGTTGGCCCCCACGATCAGTCCCGGCAAAAGTTGGGAAGGTGTGTTCGGTGGCGTCCTGGGGGTCTTTGCGGTGTCTTGGCTCTGGATCATTTTTGACCAGACCCAGGCCCTAAGCTCAACCAGTTTTTTTACTCTGTTATGGGCCCGGGGCATTGGAGTGGCCGTGCCTGCTTTGCTTTTCATGTCGGCCATGAGCGTGGTCGGTGATTTGGTGGAGTCCTTGGTCAAGCGCAGTGCGGGCATGAAAGACAGCTCGGGCTTGTTGCCCGGTCATGGTGGTGTGCTCGACCGGGTAGACGCTTTGTTGCCGACTTTGCCCTTGGCCATGATGCTTGTGGCGTGGATTTGATGTGGAGAACTCTGGCATGAACAAACAACAATGCATCACGATTTTGGGCTCGACCGGATCCATTGGAACGAGCACGCTCGATGTGCTCAGTCGCCATCCTGACCAATACCGCATCCACGCCCTGACCGCATCCAGTCAGGTGGATCTGATGCTGGCCCAGTGTGCGCGATTCAAGCCTGATGTGGCGGTGATGGTGCAAGAGTCCGCAGGCCGCCAGTTGGCCGAACGGGTGCAGGCTGAAGGCTTGCCCGTTCAAGTGCGTTGGGGCACTGCAGCCTTGGACGAAGTGGCGGCTGCCCCACAGGTCGATGCCGTGATGGCCGCGATTGTGGGCGCGGCGGGTTTGTCACCTTGCATCGCGGCAGCACGGGCGGGCAAGCGCTTGATGCTGGCCAACAAAGAGGCCTTGGTGGTGGGCGGTGAGGTTTTCATGCGGGCCGTGCGCGATGGCGGGGCTTTGCTGCTGCCGATTGACAGCGAGCATTCGGCCATTTTCCAGTCCCTGCCCGAAGACCCTTCGAGTTGGCAGCGGCGCGTTCAAAAGATCATACTGACTGCCTCGGGCGGTCCGTTTCGCACCCGCGACCCCCGCACATTCAGGGATGTCACGCCCGAGCAGGCCTGCGCACATCCCAATTGGGTCATGGGTCGGAAAATTTCCGTGGATTCGGCCACCATGATGAACAAGGCCCTGGAGGTGATCGAAGCGCGTTATTTGTTTGGCCTCTTGCCCGATCAGCTGGAGGTGGTCATTCATCCCCAAAGCGTCATCCATTCCATGGTGCAGTACCGCGACCATTCGGTGGTGGCGCAACTGGGCACGCCCGACATGCGTGTACCCATTGCCTATGGCCTGAGTTGGCCAGAGCGCATCGAGTCAGGTGCCGCAGCGCTGGACTTCCATTCCCTGGCTGCCATGACTTTCGAAGCCATGGACGAGCCAGAGCATGTGCTGCGTTTTCCCGGTTTGCGCCTGGCATGGGAGACCTTGCGTGGTGCGCCGGGCAGCTGTGCCATATTGAACGCGGCCAACGAAGTGGCTGTTGAGGCTTTCCTGAACAAGCGCATCCGCTTTGACCAAATCCATGAACTCAACCGCGCTACCCTGGACAGTTTGGTGTGTAATCCACCTGAGTGTCTGGATGACTTGTTGACCCTGGATTCGCGCAGTCGCAAAGAGGCTGAAAAAAACCTGTCCCGTCTTTCATGAAAGAACAAATGTGTTGGGACGTGTGGGATGGCCCCAGGCCTGTACTGATGTATTATCTTTTGATGTTTTTGGCCTGTTTTAATTGACAAGTCAAAACACCAAAGCCAATCGAGCCGTCAGCCTTGATGTTGCCTGATTGTGAATTTGGATCCGGTTTTCAAAGCCTCATTTTCAAATCTGAAATGGGTTTTTCTTTAGAACGATTGAACAATGACTTTTCATCAAATTTGTGCCCAAGTATTTCCTTTTGCTTTGAGGGCACTGGCTTGCGCCGTGGTCAGCTTGCCCGCTTGGGCAGTCGATCCCTTTACGGTGCGTGACATCCGTGTGGAGGGCTTGCAGCGTATTGAAGCGGGTACGGTGTTCGCGTCTTTGCCTTTGCGGGTCGGCGATCGTTACACCGACGACAAGGGCGCTGCGGCTATTCGTTCCTTGTTTGCTTTGGGCTTGTTCAAGGATGTGCGCTTGGAAACCCAGGGCGATGTGCTGGTGGTGGTGGTCCAAGAGCGCCCATCGGTAGCCTCCGTGGAGTTCATCGGGCTCAAGGAGTTCGACAAGGAAGTGCTGATCAAGTCCCTCAAGGATGTTGGTCTGTCCGAGGGGCGACCTTTTGACAAGGCTTTGGCTGACAAGGCCGAGCAAGAACTCAAGCGCCAATACATCAGCCGTAGCCTTTACGGTGCCGAAGTGGTCTCCACTGCCACGCCCATTGATCGCAATCGGGTGAACCTGACTTTCACGATCACCGAGGGCGGTCCCGCCAAAATTACACAGATGGACATTGTGGGCAACCAGGCTTTCAGTGACGCTGCTTTGCGTGACCAATTCAATCTGGACACGGGTGGCTGGATGAGTTGGTATACCAAGTCCGACCGTTACTCGCGCACTAAGCTGAATGCAGATTTGGAAGCCTTGCGCTCGTTTTATTTGTCCCAGGGTTTCCTGGAGTTCCGCATCGACTCCACCCAAGTGGCCATGTCGCCCAACAAGCAGGACATGGCCATCACCATCAACATCACCGAAGGTGAACGTTTTGTGATCTCTGGTGTCAAGCTCGAGGGCAATTACCTCGACCGCGATGATGAGTTCAAGGCTTTGGTCAAGATTGCCGTAGGCAAGCCTTACAACGCAGAGACGGTGGCTGAAACCACCAAGGCTTTCACCGATTACTTTGGCAAGTTTGGATTTGCGTTTGCGCGTGTGGAAGCCAAGCCCCAAATCGACCGGCGCAACAACCGGGTGCAGTTTGTGCTGCAGGCCGAGCCTTCGCGTCGGGCCTATGTGCGCCGCATTCAGGTCGCGGGCAACGATCGCACTCGCGATGAGGTCATTCGCCGTGAATTCCGTCAACTTGAAGCGGCTTGGTACGACAGCGACAAAATTCGTCTTTCACGAGATCGGGTCGACCGTTTGGGTTTTTTCACTCAAGTGAACGTTGAAACGGTGGAGGTGCCAGGAGCGCCCGACCAAGTGGATCTCTTGTTCACGGTGGCCGAAAAGCCCACGGGCAGCATTTCTTTGGGTGCGGGTTTTTCTTCTGCAGAAAAGGTGACATTGAGTTTTGGTATCCGCCAAGAGAATGCTTTTGGTTCGGGTAATTACCTGGCCGTTGAAGTCAACACCAGCAAGTACAACCGCAACTTGGTGCTCAGCACCACTGACCCTTATTTCACCCGAAATGGCATTTCCAGAACCGTGGATGTGTTCCAGCGCACCACGCGGCCGTATTTGGGGGACGTCAACGCCTATAGCCTGATCAACTCTGGTGCGGGTCTGCGCTTTGGCGTGCCGGTGACCGAAACCGACACCGTGTTCATGGGCGTCAACGCCGAGCAAACCGAGATTCGGTCGGGCACGGGATTGCCTGATGCCTACCTTGAATATGCGCAAAAATTTGGTGCCACCAGCTCGGCTTTGCCTTTGACGCTGGGCTGGTCGCGAGACGGTCGGGACAGTGCATTGGTTCCTACCCGGGGCAGCTTGCAGCGTGTCAACGCCGATGTGAGTGTGGGCGGCGACGTCCGTTACTTGCGGGCCAGTTACCAATTCCAGCAGTATTTCCCGTTGACCAAAAAATACACCTTGGCTTTCAACACCGATTTGGGCTGGGGGCAGGGACTCAAAGGGCAGCAATACCCCTTGTTCAAGAACTTTTACGTGGGTGGCTTGGGAAGCGTTCGGGGTTTTGAGCAATCCACCTTGGGCCCAACTCGCCCGACCAGCAGTACCAACCTTGCCCCTATTTACTTGGGCGGTTCGAAAAAAGTGGTGTTCAACGCCGAATTCATCACCCCATTTCCCGGTGCTGGCAATGACCGAACATTGCGCCTGTTTGGTTTCACCGACATTGGACGCGCTTTTGGCGAGAATGAAAACATATCCTTGGGCGATTTGCGAGCTTCAGCAGGCGTTGGCTTGAGTTGGATTTCGCCGATGGGGCCTTTGCGTTTTTCCTATGCAACGCCGATACGCCAGCAGACAGGCGATAAAATTCAGCGACTTCAATTCCAAATCGGAACATCCTTCTAATGAACACCTTGCTTCAAAAAATGTCCATGGCCTTGTTGGCCGCAGCCTGTGTGACCTCTGTGGCCCAGGCCCAGGAGTTCAAGATGGGCTTTGTCAACACCGAGCGCATCTTCCGCGAAGCGGCAACTGCCAAGCAAGCGCAGGCCAAACTCGAGCAGGAATTCTCGCGACGAGAAAAAGAGTTGGTGGAAACTGGCAACAGCCTCAAACTGGCTTCCGAAAAGTTCGAACGCGAAACCCCCACTTTGTCCGAGTCCCAGCGTACTGCCCGCCAAAAGCAGTTGATCGACCAAGACCGGGAGTTTCAGCGCAAGCGCCGTGAGTTCCAGGAAGACCTTAACGCCCGCAAAAATGAAGAGCAGCAAATTGTGGTCGAGCGTGCCAACCGCGCCGTCAAACAAGTGGCTGAATCCGAAAAATACGATGTGATTTTTCAAGAAGCTGTCTACATCAATCCCAAACATGACATCACCGAAAAAGTCATCAAGGCGCTCAACGCCTCGGCGGCCAAGTAACCCCGTTTGGCGGGTTTAACCCTGTGTTTTTGACGCTTGCCTCTTTAGTTGATCGACTTGGCGGGCGTTTGTGCGGTGACCCCGATTGGGTGATCGCTGGCTTGGCCCCCTTGCATTCGGCCGGGCCCGACCAGATCAGTTTCCTCAGCCACCCCAAATACCGTGTCCAACTCGCTGCAAGTCAAGCCGGTTGCGTGATCGTGGCGCCCGTTTTTGAAGCTCAGGCCAGTCAGGGGCGTTCCGTCATCGTGACCGACGACCCTTATGTGTACTTTGCGCGATTGACCCGTTTGTGGAAGCAGACCCAACAACCCCACCATGGCCCTCGCATTCATCCCACCGCGGTCATCGACCCGGGCGCTTGGGTGGCCGAGGACGCGGTGATCGGCCCTTTGTGCGTGGTCGAGCGTGGTGCCAGGGTCGGGTCGGGCTCGGTGCTCAAGTCGCGTGTGACCTTGTCCGAAGGTTGCTCGGTGGGGGAGCGATGCGTCCTTCATTCGGGGGTGGTGGTTGGCGCAGACGGTTTTGGTTTTGCCTTGCACCAAGGACAATGGGAAAAAATCGAACAACTGGGGGCGGTGCGCATTGGCGACGATGTGGAAATCGGAGCCAACACTTGCATTGACCGCGGTGCGCTGGACGACACCGTGCTTGAAAACGGCGTCAAACTCGACAACCTGATTCAGATTGGCCACAACGTGCACATCGGTGCACACACGGCCATGGCGGGCTGCGTGGGTGTGGCGGGCAGTGCGCGCATCGGCGCGCATTGCACCGTGGGTGGCGGGGCGGTGGTGCTGGGCCATTTGAGTTTGGCCGACCATGTGCACATTTCGGCAGCCTCTGTGGTGACCCGATCCATTTTGCAGCCGGGGCAATACACCGGCATGTTCCCTCTGGACAGCAATGCCAATTGGGAAAAGAACGCCGCCAGTCTCAAACAACTTTCCCGCTTGCGTGACCGCATCAAGGCGCTGGAGAGCGAGATTCAAAATTACAAGGAAACACGACCATGATGGACATCCACAAAATTCTCAAGCAGTTGCCGCACCGCTATCCCATCTTGTTGGTCGATCGCGTGCTGGAACTGGAAAAAGGCGTGCGCATCAAGGCGCTGAAAAACGTGTCCATCAACGAGCCCCATTTTCAGGGTCACTTTCCGCATCGTCCGGTGATGCCGGGAGTCTTGATGCTCGAGGCATTGGCCCAGGCCGCTGCCTTGTTGGCTTTCGATACCCTGGGTGAGACGCCCGATGAACAAACAGTCTATTACTTTGCAGGCATTGATGGTGCGCGCTTCAAGCGACCGGTGGAGCCAGGCGACCAGTTGATACTGGAGGTGGAGCTTGACCGCATGAAGGCTGGTATTTTCAAGTTCAAGGCCCGTGCGAAGGTGGGCGACGAGATTGCGGCTGAGGCCGAGTTGATGTGCACCATGCGGAAAATCCCGCAGGCTTGAGCGCCATGAGCATGATCCACCCAACGGCCATCATCAGCCCGGGGGCCGAGCTTGATAGTTCGGTGTCCGTCGGGCCCTACACCGTGATTGGGCCCCATGTGTGCATCGGCGCGGGCACCACGGTGGCCAGCCACTGCGTGATCGAAGGTCACACCACGATCGGCCGCGACAATCGAATCTTTCAGTTCAACTCCTTGGGTGCGGTGCCCCAGGACAAAAAGTACAACAACGAGCCTTGTGAATTGCACATCGGTGACCGCAACACGATCCGTGAGTTTTGCACCTTCAACATTGGATCCCCTGGCGACCGGGCCGTGACCTCGGTGGGCCACGATAACTGGATCATGGCCTATGTGCACTTGGCCCACGACTGCCAAGTTGGCAGCCACACGATCTTTGCAAACAACACACAACTGGCAGGCCATGTGGTGGTCGAAGATTGGGTGATCCTGGGCGGTTTCACCGTGGTGCACCAGTTTTGCCGCATTGGGGCGCACAGTTTCACGGCCATGAACTCTTTGCTGTTTGCCGACCTGCCGCCTTTCGTGATGGCACAAGGCCAGCCAGCCCAAGCGCGATCGATGAACTTTGAAGGCTTGCGCCGGCGCGGGTTCTCGGCCGAACGCATCAGCGCCGTCAAGGCCATGCACAAAGCGCTATACCGAGACGGCTTGTCGCTCGGCGATGCCATGGCCCGCATTGCGGCTTTGGCCGTCGACAAGCCCGAGGCACAGCCCGATGTGGACATGATGCTGGGCTTTTTACAAACCGCTTCACCCCAGCGTGGGATCGTGCGTTGACCCAGTCAGCCGCGGTCCCCGTGACTCAAGCCCCTGCGGGGGCTTTGTCCTTTGCCATGGTGGCCGGAGAGGCCTCGGGTGATTTGCTGGCGGGCTTGCTGATTCAGGGCTTGCTCGGGCGCTGGCCGCAGGCGCGTGGTGTCGGTATTGGTGGGCCACGGATGCAGGCGCAAGGTTTTGACGCGTGGTGGCCACACGAGAAGTTAGCCGTGCGGGGTTATGTCGAGGTGCTGCGCCACTACCGGGGCATCGTCGCTATTCGTGATCAGCTGCGTCAACGTTTGCTGGCCCAGCCGCCCGATATGTTCATCGGGGTGGACGCACCCGATTTCAACCTCGATCTGGAGGCTGGACTCAAAGCCGCAGGCATTCCTACAGTGCATTTTGTGTGCCCCTCGATCTGGGCTTGGCGGCCTGAGCGCATCGAGAAGATTCGGCGTAGCGTGGACCACATGCTTTGCATTTTTCCCTTCGAGCCCGCTTTGTTGGCCCAAGCGGGCATAGCAGCCACTTATGTCGGTCACCCTTTGGCGCAAACGATTCCGATGCATCCGGACCGTTTGGCAGCACGCCAAGCTCTGGGTCTGGATGCGGACAGGCCTGTGGTGGCGGTTTTGCCGGGCAGCAGGCAGTCCGAAATTGAAAACCTGACGCTCCGCTTTGTCCAGGCTGCCCAAATCATGCAGCGACAAAACCCGGACTTACAATTTGTCTTACCCGCCATCCCCAGCTTGCAGGCCCGCATTCAGGCGCTCATCGATGCGCAAGGCGGTGTGCTGGGTTTGGAGGTGCTCACCGGCCAGTCGCACGCCGCGCTGGCCGCGTGTGATGTGACCTTGATCGCCAGCGGCACGGCCACGCTGGAGGCGGCTTTGTTCAAGCGCCCTATGGTCATTGGTTACCACATGAACTGGCTCAGCTGGCAGATCATGAAGCGCCAGCAGCTTCAGCCCTGGGTGGGTTTGCCCAACATCCTGAGCGGGGACTTTGTAGTGCCGGAGTTTTTGCAGGATCGCTGCACGCCCGAGGCCTTGGCCAAGGCTTGTCTGTCCTGGTTGACCGACCCTGACCGGGTGGACGCCTTGCAGTCCCGTTTTCAACAATTGCACCTGGCTTTGCAGCGTGACACAGCCCAGCTCTCGACCCATGCCCTCGAAAAAGTCCTCTCGCGCTGAGCAATCTGCCTTGCTTTTTCACGTCTCCGGCTTGATGGCGGGGGTGGATGAGGCTGGACGCGGACCACTGGCGGGCCCGGTGGTCGCCGCCGCTGTGATCCTCGACGATTTGAACCCTATTCGCGGTCTGAACGACTCCAAAAAACTCACTGTCAAGCGCCGCGAGGCCTTATTTGATGAGATAAGGGCGCGTGCCTTGTGCTGCGCCATTGCCGAGGCGTCGGTGCAAGAAATTGACCAACTCAACATCCTTCAAGCCACCTTGCTGGCCATGAAGCGGGCCGTGGAGGGCTTGCGACTGCCGCCCAAACTGGTGCTGGTGGATGGCAACCGTTTGCCCTTACTGCCCATGCAGGCCGAAGCCATTGTCAAAGGCGATGCGTTGGTGCCCGCCATCTCGGCTGCTTCCATTTTGGCCAAGGTGTACCGTGACCGTTTGTGCCAAACGATGCACCATCAGTACCCCTTGTATGGGTTTGACCAACACAAGGGCTATGGCACAGCGCAGCATTTGGCGGCCTTGCAAGCGCATGGCCCAGCGGACTGTCACCGCATGACATTTGCCCCGGTGGCCAGGAGTGTGCGATGAAATCGATCAGCTCGAGGGACAACCCGCAGCTCAAAGCCTGGCGGCGTTTGGCCCAAGACAGCACGGCTTACCGCAAGGCGGGGCAGTTCTGGCTGGAAGGCGATCACCTGTGCCGCGCTGCGCTTGAGCGCGACGTGCGTCCGGTGCAGGTGGTGCTGACCGAGTCGTTTCAAGCCGAGCAGGGCGAACAATGGCTGGGGCTGACCGATCAGGTTTTTGTGGTGCCTGATGCCTTGTTTGCCGGCCTCAGTGGCCTCGAGTCACCTGGCCGCATGGGTTTTGTGGTGGGGTGGCAAGCCGTCCATGAGGTGCTGCCAGACGCGGCCACGGTGGTGCTGGACCGGTTGCAGGATGCGGGCAATGTGGGGGCCATCTTGCGCTGTGCCTCGGCTTTCGGTTACCGCCAGGTGCTGGCCATCAAGGGCACAGCGGCCTTGTGGTCGCCAAAGGTGCTGCGCTCGGGCATGGGGGCGCATTTTGGCCTGCATCTGGTCGAATCGCTCAGCGAGTCCGATGTGGCGGCTTTGCAGGTGCCTCTGTTGACCACCAGTTCACACGAGGGGCCTTTTTTGCACGCCTTGCTGCAAGCGGGTGATTTACCCCAAAAGTGTGCCTGGGTCTTCGGGCACGAAGGGCAGGGCGTCAGCGCCAGCCTGATGGCCATGGCCCGGCACCTGGTGCGCATTGCCCAGCCGGGCGGAGAGGAATCGCTCAACGTGTCCACGGCGGCGGCCATTTGCTTGCACGCCAGCGCAACGGCGGGTCTCTGAGCCTATTTTTGTCCGGGCCGTAGGGGCAGGGCGCGTGATTTGTCAGGGTTTTCAACTAGTCCTCAGCTATAATAAAAGGCTTTCTCGCTTCAACCTGTACGCCACAGTCCATCCCAGGCCCAATCCTCGAACAAGCAGCCAAAAAGAGATCACATCTCTGGTGAGTGCTGAGGCGTACCCGAACTATTCCGGAGAACCCAGTGCTTTTGTCTCTTCAGGGAACTTTCCCGCCCGCCATCTTGGCGCTCGCAGACGGCACGGTCTTTATCGGCAACTCGATTGGAGCCACCGGCTCCACTGTCGGCGAAGTGGTGTTCAACACCTCGCTCACCGGCTACCAGGAAATCCTCACCGACCCCAGCTATTGCCAGCAGATCGTCACTCTGACGTACCCGCACATCGGCAATTACGGCGTTAATGTTGAAGACATCGAAGCCGACCAAGTCCATGCCGCTGGTTTGATCATCAAAGATTTGCCTTTGATTGCGAGCAACTTTCGCTCTAGCCAAACCTTGTCGTCCTATTTGGCCGATGCAGGCACCGTGGCGATTGCCAACATCGACACCCGCCAGCTGACCCGCATCTTGCGCACCAAGGGCGCCCAAAATGGCGCGATCGTGGGCTTGGCCAAAGGTCAAGAAGTCACGCAAGCCGCCATCGACCAAGCTGTGGCCGCTGCCAGAGGGGCGCCCAATATGGCAGGCCTCGATCTGGCTCAAAAAGTGACCGTGCGCCAGCCGTATGAGTGGACGCAAACCGAGTGGACTTTGGGTGAAGGCTACGGCAAATTGACCGCCCCCAAGTTCCATGTGGTCGCTTACGACTTTGGCGTCAAGAAAAACATCTTGCGCATGCTGGCCGAGCGCGGTTGCAACGTGACTGTGGTCCCTGCCAAGACGCCTGCGGCTGAAGTGCTCCAATACAAACCCGATGGCATCTTCTTGTCCAACGGCCCTGGCGACCCACAACCCTGTGATTACGCGATTGCAGCGGCGGCCGAGTTGATTGAAACCGGTATCCCCACATTCGGCATTTGCCTGGGCCACCAGATCATGGCTTTGGCCAGTGGCGCGAAAACTTTCAAGATGAAGTTTGGCCACCACGGTGCCAACCATCCTGTGAAAGACCTCGACTCAGGTCGCGTGTCCATCACCAGCCAAAACCACGGTTTTGCGGTGGATGAAAAGTCCTTGCCCGCCAACTTGCGTGCCACACACGTGTCTTTGTTTGACGGCACCTTGCAGGGCCTGGCCCGCACCGACAAGCCTGCGTTCTGCTTCCAGGGTCACCCCGAAGCGTCGCCTGGCCCCCACGACATTGCTTACCTCTTTGACCGCTTCATCAAACTGATGGAGGCGAAATAACATGCCAAAGCGCACCGACCTCAAAAGCATCCTCATCATTGGCGCGGGCCCGATCATCATTGGTCAGGCCTGCGAGTTCGACTACTCTGGCGTGCAGGCTTGCAAAGCATTGCGTGAAGAGGGTTACAAAGTCATCCTGATCAACAGCAACCCCGCCACGATCATGACCGACCCGGCCACGGCCGACGTGACCTACATCGAGCCCATCACTTGGCAGACGGTCGAGAAGATCATCGCCAAAGAGCGCCCCGATGCCATTTTGCCCACCATGGGTGGACAGACTGCGCTGAACTGCGCTTTGGACTTGTGGCACCACGGCGTGCTCGAAAAGTACAAGGTGGAGCTGATTGGCGCGACACCCGAAGCCATCGACAAAGCCGAAGACCGCCTGAAGTTCAAGGACGCCATGACCAAGATCGGTCTGGGGTCGGCCCGCTCCGGCATCGCCCACAGCATGGAAGAAGCTTGGGACGTACAAAAGACCCTGGGCTTCCCCACAGTCATTCGCCCCAGCTTCACGCTGGGCGGCACAGGTGGCGGCATTGCCTACAACCCTGAAGAGTTCGAGACCATTTGCAAACGCGGTCTGGAGGCTTCTCCCACCACCGAGTTGTTGATTGAAGAGTCTCTGCTCGGCTGGAAAGAGTACGAGATGGAAGTGGTGCGCGACAAGGCGGACAACTGCATCATCGTCTGCTCGATCGAAAACCTGGACCCTATGGGCGTGCACACGGGTGACTCCATCACCGTGGCACCTGCACAAACCTTGACGGACAAGGAATACCAAATTTTGCGCAACGCCTCTTTGGCTGTGCTGCGCGAGATCGGTGTTGACACGGGCGGCTCTAACGTCCAGTTCTCCATCAACCCGGTTGACGGCCGCATGGTCGTCATTGAGATGAATCCCCGCGTGTCGCGCTCATCGGCCTTGGCGTCCAAAGCCACGGGTTTCCCGATTGCCAAAGTGGCGGCCAAGTTGGCCGTGGGTTACACGCTGGACGAGCTGCGCAACGACATCACAGGCGGTGCCACGCCTGCGTCGTTCGAGCCCTCGATCGACTACGTGGTCACCAAGATCCCGCGTTTTGCTTTCGAAAAATTCCCAACCGCCGACAGCCGCTTGACCACCCAAATGAAATCGGTGGGCGAGGTGATGGCGATGGGTCGCACCTTCCAAGAGTCCTTCCAAAAAGCCCTGCGTGGTCTGGAAGTCGGCGTGGACGGCATGAACGAGAAAACGCAAGATCGCGAAGTGCTCGAGAAAGAACTGGGCGAGCCTGGTCCTGAGCGTATTTGGTACGTGGGCGATGCGTTTGCCATGGGCTTGAGCGTGGACGAGGTGTTTGCATTGACCAAGATCGATCCTTGGTTCCTGGTTCAGATCGAAGAAATCGTGAAGATCGAACTGGAATTGGAAACGACCACACTTGAGGCGATCACGGCCGACGAGTTGCGAGCGCTCAAGAAGAAAGGCTTCTCGGACCGCCGCTTGGCCAAGTTGCTCAAGACCACCGAGCATGTGGTGCGTGCCCGCCGCCATGCCCTGAACATCCGCCCTGTTTACAAACGCGTAGACACCTGTGCGGCCGAGTTCTCGACCGACACCGCCTACATGTATTCCTGCTACGAGGGGAACGGCGACGGTGAGTGCGAAGCCGAGCCCACCACGAACAAGAAAATCATGGTGCTGGGTGGCGGTCCGAACCGCATTGGCCAAGGCATTGAGTTCGACTACTGCTGCGTGCACGCAGCACTCGCCATGCGCGAAGACGGCTACGAAACCATCATGGTCAACTGCAACCCCGAAACCGTGTCGACCGACTATGACACCTCAGACCGTTTGTACTTTGAGCCTGTGACACTCGAAGATGTGCTCGAAATCGTCGACAAAGAAAAGCCAACCGGCGTGATCGTTCAATACGGCGGCCAGACGCCTTTGAAATTAGCGCTGGACTTGGAAGCCGCAGGCGTGCCCATCATCGGCACCAGCCCTGACATGATCGACGCGGCCGAAGACCGTGAACGTTTCCAGAAATTGCTGCAAGACCTGGGTCTGCGTCAGCCCCCCAACGCCACAGCGCGTACCGAGCCAGAGGCTTTGGAAAAAGCCGCAGCTTTGGGTTACCCCTTGGTGGTGCGTCCCAGCTACGTACTGGGTGGTCGTGCCATGGAAATCGTGCACGAGCAACGTGATCTCGAGCGCTACATGCGCGAAGCGGTCAAGGTGTCGCACGATTCACCGGTGTTGCTCGACCGCTTCTTGAACGACGCCATCGAGTGCGATGTGGACTGCCTGCGCGACCCCGAAGGCAAGACCTTCATCGGTGGCGTGATGGAGCACATCGAACAAGCGGGCGTGCACAGTGGTGACTCGGCTTGTTCATTGCCGCCTTACTCCTTGTCTGCCGAGACAGTGAATGAACTCAAGCGACAATCTGCTGCGATGGCGGGTGCTTTGCATGTGGTCGGTTTGATGAACGTGCAGTTCGCCATCCAACATGTGGACGGCAAAGACGTGATCTACGTGCTGGAAGTCAATCCACGCGCTTCACGCACCGTGCCTTACGTCTCCAAAGCCACAGGCATTCAGCTGGCCAAGGTGGCCGCTCGTTGCATGGCGGGTCAAACACTCGCGTCGCAAGGCATCACCAAAGAAGTCACGCCCCCTTATTTCAGCGTGAAAGAAGCGGTGTTCCCATTCGTGAAATTCCCTGGTGTGGACACTATCCTTGGACCCGAAATGAAGTCCACAGGTGAAGTGATGGGCGTGGGCAAGACCTTCGGCGAAGCTTTTGTGAAGAGCCAGTTGGGTGTAGGAACCAAGCTGCCACGTCCCAAGAAGGCCGATGGCACGCCATCAGGAAAAGTCTTTATTTCGGTTAAAAACAACGACAAAGCGCGTGCCATCGAAGTGGCGCGTCAGTTGGTATCTCAAGGGTTTAGGCTGGTGGCTACCAAAGGAACCGCCAGCGCGATCACCGAAGCGGGCGTCCCTTGTGCCATTGTGAACAAAGTCACCGAAGGTCGACCACACATCGTGGACATGATCAAGAACAACGAAATTGTGCTGGTGATCAACACGGTAGAAGAACGCCGCAACGCGATCGCTGATTCGCGCAACATTCGCACCTCGGCCTTGCTCAACCGCGTCACCACCTTCACCACCATTGCAGGCGCGGAAGCGGCTGTCGAGGGCATGAAGTACATGGACCAGCTGGGCGTGATTTCTGTGCAAGAAATGCACGCCCAACTGGCAGCCTGAACCTTGGCCTGTAGCTCTGTACCGCTGACGGGGTGCAAGGCATAATGCTGACAATGACCGCCGAGTCTCAACGCTCGGCGGTTTGCTTTTGGAGAACCCAACATGTCAACCATCCCGATCACCAAACGTGGCGCTGAAAAACTCAAGAACGAGTTGCATCGGCTCAAAACTGTGGACCGCCCCGGCGTCATACAGGCCATTGCCGAAGCCCGAGCCCAGGGCGATCTGAGCGAGAACGCCGAATACGATGCGGCCAAAGACCGACAGGGCTTCATCGAAGGCCGGATTCAGGAAATCGAAGGCAAACTGTCGGCCGCGCAGATCATTGACCCGGTCTCGGTCGATGCGGGTGGCCGCGTGGTGTTTGGCACCACAGTCGAATTGGAGGACGAGAGCTCGGGTGAGGCCGTAACCTACCAGATCGTGGGTGAGGATGAAGCCGACTTGAAGTTGGGATTGATCAACATCAGCAGCCCCATCGCCCGGGCCTTGATCGGCAAGGAAGAGGGTGATGTGGCTGAAGTGCAGGCCCCGGGTGGCGTGCGCCGTTATGAGATCGTGGGCGTGTCTTACGTTTGAGGCAAAACAAAGGCCGTTGTCTAACGGCCTGTGTTGGCGGTGCCAGCCAGATGCGGGCAGTTCGTCCCTCAGTCGTGGCGACCTTTTTTGACCGATTTTTGCTTGGGTTTGGCCCGTTTGATTTGACCTCCCGCGGCCAGACGTTGATTGCCCAGCACACGAACGGTTTTGACTTCAGGTCGTTGCCCACCTCTTGAGCTGTATTTCAAAATTTTGAAATCCCGAGGACCTGCTTTGCGGTCTTCGTCTGTTTCTTTGATCTTTTCAGGCTGAGGTCGCCAGAGGATCAGTAGTTTGCCGATGTGCTGGATGGGCGCGGCGCTGAGTTGGTCGGCCAGTTGGGCGAACATGGCTTCACGTGCTGCACGGTCATCGCCCAGCACGCGGATCTTGATCAGGCCATGGGCGTTAAGGGCCGCTTCGGTTTCCTTGACGACGGCAGGGGTCAGGCCATCGCCGCCGATCATGACGACCGGATCCAGGTGATGGGCATCGGCGCGAAAAACTTTGCGCTCGGCAGGTGTGAGTTGTATTTGGGGCATCCCCGTATTATCCCCGCAAGGACGCAAAAGAATGAAAGTCAAAACCAAAAGTAAAAAGGTCAACAAAGCGTGGTTGAACGACCACGTCAATGACACCTACGTGAAACTGGCCCTGAAAGAGGGTTACCGGGCTAGGGCGGCTTACAAGCTCAAGGAAATCGACGAAACCTTGGGCCTGATCCGGCCCGGCCATTTGGTGGTTGACTTAGGCTCTGCCCCCGGCGCCTGGAGTCAATACCTGCGCCGCCGCTTGTCACCCGATGGTGCAGCTATAGGTGAGCTCAATGGCAGCATCATCGCGCTGGATATTCTGCCCATGGAGCCCGTGGAGGGGGTGCAGTTCATCCAGGGGGATTTTCGCGAAAACGAGGTGTCCGCCCTGCTAGAAGCAGCATTGCAAGGGCGGCAGGCCGACGTGGTGGTGTCCGACATGGCCCCCAATTTGTCGGGCATCGAATCGTCGGATGCGGCGCGGGTCCAGCATTTGATCGAGCTGGCCGTGGAGTTTGCGCAAAATCACATGAAGCCGCAGGGTGCTTTGGTGGTCAAGGTCTTTCACGGCAGCGGCTATGGCCAGATCGTCAAGATGTTCAAGGAGACCTTCAAGGTGGTCAAGCCAATCAAGCCCAAATCCTCCCGGGATAAATCTTCGGAGACTTTTTTGGTGGGAATGGGTCTGATTCACGGGGCTTGATGTCTTAATTCCGAGCTTTTAGAGGGCCAAAACCCCTCGAATGTGTTGCCGGGGCTTCTGTCAGGCCTAGAATGGTGTCAGTCATTTTTTTCGATTGGAGTCTCTCTTGAATAACCCTTGGTTTTCTAAAATTGCCGTCTGGATGGTGATTGCCATGGTGCTGTTCACCTTGTTCAAGCAATTTGACAACCGTGGCGTCGCAGGTGCGAATGCCATTGGCTATTCGGATTTCCTGGAAGAGGTTCGCAGTAACCGTATCAAGAGCGCCACCATTTCCGAGAGCCATGGTGGCACTGAAATTGTGGCCATTACCAACGATGACCGCCGCATCAAAACGACAGCGACGTACCTCGATCGCGGTCTGGTGGGTGACCTGATCAGCAGTGGCATCAAATTCGATGTCAAGCCCCGTGAGGAGGGCTCATTGCTCATGACCTTGCTGGTCAGCTGGGGCCCCATGCTCTTGCTGATTGGTGTTTGGGTCTATTTCATGCGCCAGATGCAAGGCGGTGGCAAAGGCGGTGCGTTCAGTTTTGGCAAGTCGAAGGCCCGCATGATGGACGAAAACAACAACAACACCACTTTCGCGGACGTGGCTGGTTGTGATGAAGCCAAAGAAGAAGTCAAAGAGGTGGTCGACTTCCTCAAGGATCCTCAACGTTTCCAGAAATTGGGCGGTCGCATCCCTCGCGGTTTGCTGTTGGTGGGGCCTCCCGGAACCGGTAAGACCCTGCTGGCCAAAAGCATTGCAGGTGAAGCCAAAGTACCGTTTTTCAGCATCTCGGGCTCTGATTTTGTTGAGATGTTTGTGGGTGTGGGTGCTTCCCGTGTTCGCGACATGTTTGAAAATGCCAAAAAGAACGCGCCTTGCATCATTTTCATTGACGAAATCGATGCGGTCGGCCGTCAACGTGGCGCAGGCTTGGGCGGCGGCAACGACGAGCGAGAGCAAACCCTCAACCAGATGTTGGTCGAGATGGATGGCTTTGAAACCAATCTGGGTGTGATCGTCGTGGCGGCTACCAACCGCCCGGACATTCTGGACGCTGCCTTGTTGCGCCCCGGCCGTTTTGACCGACAGGTGTATGTGACCTTGCCCGACATCCGTGGTCGCGAGCAAATTCTGAATGTGCACATGCGCAAAGTGCCCATTGGCCAAGACGTGAACGCGGGCGTGATCGCGCGCGGTACGCCCGGCATGAGCGGTGCCGATCTGGCCAACCTTTGCAACGAAGCGGCCTTGATGGCGGCACGTCGCAACGCCCGCGTGGTGGAGATGGTCGATTTCGAAAAAGCCAAGGACAAGATCCTGATGGGCCCTGAGCGCAAGAGCATGGTCATGCCTGAGGAAGAGCGGCGCAACACGGCTTATCACGAAGCAGGTCACGCCCTCATCGGCAATCTGCTGCCCAAGTGCGATCCGGTGCACAAGGTCACTATCATTCCCCGTGGACGAGCCTTGGGCGTGACGATGAGCTTGCCCGAGAAGGACCGTTACAGCTTCGACAAGGAATTCATGCTCAACCAGATCAGTATGCTGTTTGGTGGGCGCATTGCCGAAGAAGTCTTCATGAACCAGATGACTACAGGTGCCAGCAACGATTTTGAGCGTGCCACCTCCATTGCTCGCGACATGGTCATGCGTTACGGCATGACCGATGCTTTGGGCCCCATGGTTTATGCTGAAAACGAAGGCGAAGTGTTTCTCGGTCGCTCGGTTACCAAAACTACCAACATGAGCGAAGCCACCATGCAAAAGGTGGACTTGGAGGTGCGCCGCATCATCGACGAGCAGTACAGCTTGGCCCGTCGTTTGATTGAGGAACACAGCGCCCACATGCACGCCATGGCCAAAGCCTTGCTAGAGTGGGAAACCATCGACAAAGATCAGATTGCCGACATCATGGCGGGTCGTGATCCATTGCCTCCAAAGGACTGGACACCACGAACGCCTCCCTCGGGTGGCGGAAGCGGTGGTGGTACGCCGGTCGTCCAACCTGAACCCGCTACCACAGCGGCCTGAGCGGGTGGACGATGCCAGTTTGAAAACGGGGCCTTCGGGCCTCGTTTTTCATGGCGCCCGCCTTTGCGTTTTCTTTGAAAGTCCGTTGTTACATGCATTGGCAAACCACACGTTTTAAGCTGGAGCTCACTCGCCCTTGGGTCATGGGCATCGTCAACCTGACCCCAGACTCTTTTTCGGATGGCGGCCAGCATGCGCAGTGCTCACAGGCCTTGCAGCATGCCGAGCGGTTGTTGCGAGAAGGTGCAGGCGTTTTGGATGTGGGGGCGGAGTCGACCCGACCTGGTGCCCAAGCGGTGCCGCTGGAAGAAGAGTTGGCGCGTTTGATGCCATTTTTGCGGGAGGCCGTGCGCTGGCAGGTTCCGATATCGGTGGACACTTACAAGCCTGAGGTGATGCAGGCGGTTCTGGACTTAGGGGTGGACATCGTGAATGACATCTGGGCTTTGCGCCAGCCTGGTGCCGAGAGCGTGGTGGTGGCCCATCCATCCTGCGGCGTGTGTTTGATGCACATGCACCTTGACCCGCAGACCATGCAACTGGACACCATGAGCGGCAACGTCGTTTCAGATGTCAAGCTTTTTTTGCAAGCGCGGATGCAAAGTCTATTGGCGCAAGGCGTTGATGCAGTCCGTTTGGTGCTGGATCCAGGCATTGGGTTTGGCAAAACGGTGACGCAAAACTTCGAATTGCTGGCTCACCAAGCGGAATTGATGCTGGAGGGTCGTCCCATCATGTCGGCTTGGTCGCGAAAGTCGTCCTTGGGGGCCGTGCTGAACCAAGATGGTGTCATTCCCCAGCCCTCTGAGCGTTTGTCGGCCAGTGTGGCTGCGGCTTTACTGGCCGTTGAACGGGGTGCTCGCCTGATTCGAGTGCACGATGTTAAGGCCACTGTGGACGCCCTGAAAGTCTGGCAGGCTGTCCAAACAGCCGCAGCTTAAAAATGAGTGTTGGCACTCAGTGCGTGCCAGTGATTTGGCTTGCCTAGACCGATAAAATCAGACAACTCATTATAAAAAAAGGATCAATTCATGGCGCGGCAATATTTCGGGACAGACGGCATTCGCGGCACAGTGGGGCAAAGCCCGATCACACCCGATTTTATCTTGCGCTTGGCTCACGCGGTCGGCCGTGTCTTGAAGACCCAGGAGGCGCATCCTGTGGTTTTGATCGGTAAAGACACCCGCATTTCCGGTTACATGCTCGAAAGTGCTCTGGAGTCGGGCTTCAACTCGGCAGGGGTAGACGTGGTCTTGCTCGGGCCTGTGCCCACTCCCGCTGTGGCTTATCTGACACGGGCGCAACGCGCTTCCTTAGGCGTCGTCATCAGCGCCAGCCACAACCCGTTTGCAGACAACGGCATCAAATTCTTCAGCGCTCAAGGTCAGAAATTGCCTGACGTCTGGGAGGAAACGGTCGAGGCCCGGTTGCTGGAGGCTCCTGTTTGGGTGGATTCGGCCGCCCTCGGCAAGACCCGGCGTTTGGACGATGCGGCAGGCCGTTACATTGAATTTTGCAAAAGCACTTTCTCCAACGACCTGACCCTCAAGGGACTGAAGATCGTGGTGGACGCGGCCCACGGAGCGGCTTACCAGATCGCGCCCAAGGTCTTTCACGAGTTGGGGGCCGAGTTGGTCGCCATCGGTTGTGCGCCCGATGGCCTGAACATCAACAAGGGCGTCGGTGCGACCCACCCCGATGCGCTGGTGCAGGCCGTCAAGGACCACCGGGCCGATTACGGTGTGGCCCTGGATGGCGATGCTGACCGCCTTCAGCTGGTGGATGCATCGGGGCGCTTGTTCAATGGTGATGAATTGTTGTACCTGATGGTCGCCGACCGTTTGGCTCGGGACGAAGCTGTGCCCGGTGCCGTGGGCACCTTGATGACCAATCTGGCGGTAGAGATTGCCCTGCAAAAACGAGGCGTGCAATTTGTGCGGGCCGAAGTGGGAGACCGTTACGTGTTGGAGGTCTTACACGACAAAGGTTGGTTGCTCGGTGGCGAAGGCTCGGGCCACTTGCTGGCCTTGGACAAGCACACCACGGGAGATGGTCTGGTCAGTGCTTTGCAAGTGCTGCAAGCCTGTGTAAGCAGTGGTCGGACCATGGCGCAGCTGCTCGAAGGGGTCAGTCTCTTTCCGCAAACCTTGATCAATGTGCGCCTTTCGCCCGGTTTTGATTGGCAAGGTCACGCTCCTTTGTGGGCGGCCAAACAAGCCGTCGAGGCCGAGTTGGGCGATTCCGGGCGGGTTTTGATTCGTGCCAGCGGCACCGAACCCTTGGTCCGCGTCATGGTGGAGGCCAGAGATGCGGCGCAGGCGCGTCAATGCGCTGAACGGATTGCGGCGACCTTGGCATGAGGCCCCCTTAACTGTTCAGTTCCACGTTCGATTGGGGCCGGACTTGGATGTGCACGCCCAACTCGTGTGGTGTGGCATGTCCAGGTTCTTTGAGGGCGTCTTTTTTAGTAGATCAGCCGGTCCGGCTTGATCTCTTGCAAGATCGTGGTGGCGATTTCTTCGATGGACTTGGTCGTGGTCGACAGCCAACGGATGCCTGATCGGCGCATCATGGCTTCACCTTCAGAGACTTCCATACGGCAGTTTTCAAGGCTGGCGTAACGCGAGTTGGGGCGGCGCTCCGTGCGGATTTCTGACAGACGCTCCGGTTGAATGCTCAGGCCAAAGATTTTCGAGCGATGTGGCATCAGCGCAGGCGGCAGCTGTTTGCGCTCAAAGTCCTCCGGGATCAAGGGGTAGTTGGCCGCTTTCAAACCGTGCTGCATGGCCAAATAAAGGCTGGTGGGGGTTTTGCCGCTGCGACTCACACCCACCAAAATGACATCCGCCGACTCCAGATCGCGATTCGATTGACCGTCGTCGTGCGCCAGCGAAAAATTGATGGCTTCGATCCGGTCGTGGTATTCCTTGCTTTTGCTCACATCAGAAAAACGTCCCACCCGGTGGTGCGACTTGATGCCGAGCTCGGCTTCGAGTGGATTGACAAATGTACCGAACATGTCGAGCAGCATGCCCTGGCAATGTTCTTGAAGCACTTTGAGGACATCCATGTTCACCAGGGTGGTGAACACAATGGGTTTGGTGCCTTCCGTATCGGCGGTGTGGTTGATCTGCCGCACCGCTTGGTGCGCTTTGTCGATGGTGTCTGTGAATGGCAATCGAATATGGCGAGACTTCATGTCGAATTGGGCCAGGATGGCGTTGCCAAAAGTTTCGGCGGTGATGCCTGTGCCGTCAGATACGAAAAATACAGTGCGTTTTGGCATGCTCGTCATTTATTTCAATTGCTGGGGTCAGCATGACCCCTAAAATCAGTCAATTATCCACCGCTGTCCGCTCGGGGTTCTATTCAAAGAACAACACAACCCTGGCCTGCACCATGGAGCCGGGTTTTAACTTTGGAGCTTTGCATGTCTGATCTTTTCAGTGAGACCGCTTTGGTCGTTCCCTTTGAGTTGTTGCGCATGTCCGACGTCGAGTCGGTCGGGGGCAAAAACGCCAGCTTGGGGGAGATGATTTCCCAATTGCCTTCGGGCGTGCGTGTGCCCACGGGCTTTGCCACCACCGCTCACGCTTTTCGCCAGTTTTTGGCGTTTGGTGGCCTGACCGCGCGCATCAATGCCCGACTAGATGCCCTGGACACTGAGGACGTGCGCGCCTTGGCCGCAGCGGGTGCCGAAATCCGCGGCATGGTCGAAGCCCAGCCCTTTCCCATTGACTTGGAAAAAGCCATCCGCGATGAGTTTGTGCGCTTGCAGGGCAACAACCCGGAGTCTTCGTTTGCGGTGCGTTCTTCGGCCACTGCCGAAGATTTACCCGACGCCTCATTTGCCGGTCAGCAAGAAACCTTTTTGAACGTGGTCGGTATCGACGATGTTCTTCATAAGATGAAAGAGGTGTTCGCCTCTTTATACAACGACCGCGCCATCAGCTACCGCGTGCACAAAGGCTTTGCCCACGCCGACGTGGCGTTGTCAGCAGGCGTGCAGCGCATGGTGCGCTCTGATTTGGGTGCGGCGGGCGTCATGTTCACCATCGATACCGAGTCGGGCTTCGAAGACGTGGTCTTCATCACCTCCAGCTACGGTTTGGGCGAGACGGTGGTGCAGGGTGCAGTGAACCCTGATGAGTTCTATGTCCACAAGCCGATGCTGGCAGCCGGCAAGCGCAGCGTGATCCGTCGCAACCTGGGCTCCAAGCTCATTGAGATGGTGTTCGCCAGCGCGCAAGAAAAAGCTTCTTCGGGCAAGCTGGTCAAAACCACCGACGTGCCCACCGAGCTGCGCAACCGCTACAGCCTGACCGATGACGATATCGAGCAATTGGCCCGCTACGCGGTGGTCATCGAACAGCATTACGGTCGCCCCATGGACATCGAGTGGGGCAAGGATGGCACCGACGGCTTGCTTTATATTTTGCAGGCCCGCCCAGAGACCGTGAAAAGCCAGGCCAAAGGCACGCCCGAGCTGCGCTACAAACTCAAAGGTAAAAGCGCCATCTTGGCTGAGGGCAGGGCGATTGGTCAAAAGATTGGCACCGGCCCGGTTCGCCTGGTTCACCACATCAGTGAGATGGACCAAGTTCAGCCGGGCGATGTGTTGGTGACTGACATGACCGACCCCAACTGGGAACCGGTGATGAAGCGCGCCAGCGCCATCGTGACCAACCGAGGTGGACGAACTTGCCACGCCGCCATCATTGCTCGCGAGCTGGGCATTCCTGCGGTGGTCGGTTGTGGCAATGCCACCGAGCAATTGACCGAAAGCAGTCTGGTCACTGTCAGCTGCGCCGAGGGCGATACCGGGCACATTTACGATGGACTGCTCGAAACCGAAATTAGCGAGATCCAGCGCGGCGTGCTGCCTGAGATCAAAACCAAAATCATGATGAACGTGGGCAATCCCCAACTGGCCTTTGACTTTGCCCAGCTGCCCAATGCCGGCGTGGGCTTGGCCCGTCTGGAGTTCATCATCAACAACAACATTGGCGTGCATCCCAAGGCCATCCTGGATTACCCCGCCATCGATCCAGATCTAAAAAAAGCAGTGGAGTCGGTAGCCCGTGGCCACGCATCCCCCCGCGCTTTTTACGTTGACAAGGTCGCCGAAGGCGTGGCCAGCATCGCCGCGGCCTTCTGGCCCAAGCCGGTCATCGTGCGACTGTCGGACTTCAAGAGCAACGAATACCGCAAGCTGATTGGCGGCAGCCGCTACGAGCCGGAAGAAGAAAACCCGATGCTGGGTTTTCGGGGTGCTGCGCGCTACATCAGCGCAGACTTCGGCGAGGCTTTCGCCATGGAGTGCGAAGCCCTTAGGCGGGTACGAAGCGAGATGGGCCTGACCAATGTGCAGATCATGGTGCCCTTTGTGCGCACCTTGGGGCAGGCCGAGAAGGTCACGCAACTGCTGGCCAGCCAAGGTCTGCGCCGTGGCGAAAACGAGCTCAAGGTGATCATGATGTGCGAGGTGCCGAGCAACGCCATCCTCGCTGAGCAGTTTCTTGAGTTTTTTGATGGGTTCTCGATTGGTTCGAACGACCTGACTCAGCTGACTTTGGGTTTGGATCGCGACTCAGGCATGCCGCTTTTGGCTGCTGATTTTGACGAGCGTGATCCTGCCGTGACGGCCTTGATTTCTCAAGCCATCAAGGCCTGCTTGTCCAAAGGCAAATACATTGGTATTTGCGGTCAAGGCCCATCGGATCATCCGGACTTTGCGCATTGGTTGATGGACCAAGGCATCAGCTCGATCTCGCTGAACCCGGACACTGTCATCGAGACTTGGACAAATCTGGGACGCTGAACCTGAGGTCTCCACATGATCAGGACAAGGCGATGAACCAACCCCTTGACGTCGCCATGTCTTCGGCTTATCGCTGGCGACTGCACCGCAACGTCCTGATTTATGTTGTTTTTCTTCTGAGTTTGATCGGGGTGATGGCTTGGGCTGAGCGTTCAGGCCTGTCGCGCAACTTGATCGGCCCGATCTTTCTGTTCAGTACGGTCATGATCTACGCGCTGATCGGAATCGCGGGCAGAACCACGAACGAGGACGAGTATTACGTGGCCGGTCGGCGCATCCCGGCCATGTACAACGGCATGGCCACGGCGGCAGACTGGATGAGCGCGGCCTCGTTCATCAGTCTGGCGGGGGCGCTGTACCTGCAAGGCTTTTCCGGCAGCGGCAACCAGCCTGGTGGCCTGGCCTATGTGATCGGCTGGACCGGCGGTTTTTGTTTGGTGGCTTTGTTGATTGCCCCTCAATTGCGTGCCATGCGCTTGTACACCTTGCCCGACTACTTCGACCAGCGCTATGGCGGTCGATGGCCACGAGTGATTGCGGCACTGGCCTCTGTGCTGTGTTCGTTCACCTATGTGGTTGCCCAGATCTATGGCATTGGTCTGATCGCTTCAAGACTCACCGGTGTGCAATTCGAAATTGGTATTTTGTTGGGCTTGGGCGGTGTTTTGCTGTGCTCTTTTCTGGGAGGGATGCGGGCCATCACCTGGACCCAAGTGGCGCAGTACATCATGCTGCTGTTGGCCTTTCTCATTCCGGTGTCCTGGCTGGCTTACAAACAGCTGGGCAACCCTGTGGCACCTTGGGTCTATGGTGCGCAGTTGTCGGCCATTGCCAGCATCGAAAAGCGCCTGATGGACGACCCGGCCGAGCTGGAAGTGCGCCGCGAATACGCTCAGCGGGCCAAACTCTATGCTGTGCGCTTGCAAGATGTGGACGCTGCCATGGTCGATCTGCGACAGGAATTGGAGGAAAAAATCCGTTTACTCAAAGCGCAGGGGGCAGAATTCGCGATCATTGCCCAAGTCCGCCGTGAGCTGCTGGCTGTGCCGAACGAAGCCTCTGCTGCACGCGAGTTGTGGACCCGTGCGAAGCACGACAACCTGGAGCGTGCGCGGCCTTTGGGCGGCATGCCGCCGCATGCGCAGGCTTTCACCGGGGAACCCGATGGCGGGCTGGCCCAGGAAAAACTATTCAGCGAGTCGCGCTTGAATTTTTTGGCCCTGGTGTTTTGCCTAATGATTGGCACGGCAGGATTGCCGCATTTGTTGACCCGCTTCTACACCACGTCTTCGGTATCCGAAACGCGCAGTTCAGTGGCCTGGTCCTTGTTTTTCATCGGCCTCATTTACCTGAGCGTGCCCGCTTTGGCTGTTTTGGTGAAGTTCGAGGTGCTCAATACCTTGGTGGGCAGCAGCTTTGCCGACTTGCCCAGTTGGATGGCGCAGTGGGCCAGGTTGGACTCGGCCTTGCTGTCGTTTTCGGACGTCAATGGTGACGGTATTTTGCAACTGGGTGAGCTCAAACTCGGGGCAGACATGATCATGTTGGCCACGCCCGAATTGGGCGGAATGCCGTTTGTGGTGTCTGGGTTGGTGGCAGCCGGCGGGCTGGCCGCCGCTTTGTCGACAGCCGATGGTTTGCTGTTGACGATCAGCAATGCTTTGGTGCGCGACATGCGGCCCAATGGCGTCAATGGTCCCAAGTCTTCGGAAGGGCGTGTGATCCTGTCTAAGTTCGCTTTGCTGGCGGTGGCCATGCTGGCGGCGGTGGTGGCTGCTTTCAAGCCCGCAGAAATCCTGGCTTTAGTGTCGGCTTCTTTTTCGCTGGCCGCCTCGGCTTTCTTTCCGGGCATGGTGCTGGGCATGGCTTGGCAGCGGGTGCATCGCACGGCGGTGGTGCTGGGCATGTTGTCGGGTTTGGGGGTGACGATTTTTTACATGGTGGTCAATGCCCCTGGTTTCCGCCATTTTTGGGATTTGGACCCTCATGGCGGCTTGTGGTGGGGTATTCAGCCCTTATCCGCAGGCGTTTTTGGGGTCCCTGTTGGTTTTGTGGTCATGGTGCTGGCCACCTGGCTGATCCCGCAGAGCCTGATGGGCCCAAACCTGCGTTCACAGGCGCCCCAGGCCGATCCGTCCAATAACTATCCGGGACTGTGATGTTCAGGCTATAATTATAGGCTTCGCCTTGCTGCACCCCGACAGACGCTGGGGGCAGCTATTCCAACCATTTGGGTTAACCTCAAGGAGTCTCAATGCGTCATTACGAAATCATTTTGCTGATCCATCCTGATCAGTCCGAACAAGTGCCGGCCATGCTGGAGCGCTACAAAGGCATGATCACTGCCGGCGGTGGCAGCATTCACCGTGTGGAAGACTGGGGCCGCCGTCAGTTGGCCTATCAGATCAACAAACTGGGCAAAGCGCACTACCTGTGCGTGAACATTGAAGCCGACCAAGCCGTGATGGCCGAACTCGAGCACGCCTTCAAGTTCAACGATGCCGTGCTTCGTCACCTGACGGTGCTGAAGAAAAAAGCCGACGCCGGTCCTTCCTCTATGATGAAGACGGTCGAGCGCGAAGAAGCCCGCAAGTCACAACAAGCCGAATTCGCCGCTTGACACGTGCCTGTTGAGGAGTGAACCGTACCGAACTGAAAGCCTGTATTGCCGAGCACGCCGCTTTGCGATATACCCCCGCTGGTTTGCCTGCTCTTGATTTGATTCTGGAGCACGCCTCTGAAGTACAAGAGGCCGGTCAAATGCGCAAAGTCCAGTTGAAACTTCGTGCCTTGGCCATCGGGTCATTGGCCGAAAGACTGGCCAAGCAAGCGGTAGGCAGTGTCTGGACGTTTCAGGGCTTTTTGGCCACCCCTCGACAAGGCAAAAGTGTCGTGTTGCATATTCAAGAGTTTCAGCAAGATTAATTTCAGGAGGCCCCATGGCCACGTTCAAAAAATTCAACAAAGACAAGCGCCCTAAGCGCAACACCCAGTCACTGCTGTTCAAGCGCAAGCGTTTTTGCCGCTTCACGGTGACTGGCGTCGAAGAAATCGACTACAAAGATGTGGACACCTTGCGTGACTTCATCGCCGAAAACGGCAAAATTATCCCTGCGCGCCTGACTGGCACCCGTGCCATTTTTCAGCGCCAGCTCAACACCGCCATCAAGCGTGCACGCTTTTTGGCCATGTTGCCCTACACCGACCAGCACAAAGTCTAAGGAGTCCAACCATGCAAATCATTCTGCTCGAAAAGGTTGTGAACCTGGGTAATCTGGGCGATATCGTCAAGGTCAAAGACGGCTACGCTCGTAACTTTTTGATCCCCCAAGGTCGTGCACGTCGTGCGACCGAAGCCAACAAGGCTGAGTTCGAAGCTCGCCGCGTTGAATTGGAAAAGGCCGCTGCTGCCAAATTGGCCGAAGCCCAGGCCCAAGGCGAGAAATTGTCTGGCCTGGTGGTCAAGTTGTCGCAAAAAGCCGGTGTGGATGGCCGTTTGTTTGGTTCCGTGACCAACCACGACATCGCCGAAGAGCTGAACAAGCAAGGCTACAAACTGGTCAAGTCCCAGATCCGCATGCCTCACGGCCCCATCAAGGTGGTGAGCGACTCCACAGTGTCGGTGGCATTGCACACCGACGTTGTGGTGGACTTGACCGTGACGGTGTACGGCGAAACAGCTTGATTTTCGTTGCGTTCTGAAAAGCCGTCGGGCCTTGTGCCTGGCGGCTTTTTTTATTTGGCATCGTGATCTGACTTTTACAGAACAGCACACCGGATGCACAGAGCTTATCCACAGCCTTATCTCAAACTTGCAGCGTTTTTGCGACTACCATGGTCTTTTGAGGCCTTTTACCCATGTCCGCCGTTTTTGCTTCTTCCTTGAATTCCTTCAACTCTGACCTTACCGGCGATAACCCGGTGGCTAAGCTGCGCGTGCCGCCGCATTCGATTGAAGCCGAGTCCAGTGTTCTGGGCGGCTTGTTGCTGGACAACGGCGCCTGGGACCGTGTGGGGGATTTGCTGGTCGACAACGACTTTTACCGGCACGAACACAAGCTGATTTATGCGGCCATTGGGGCGCTGGTCAATGCTTCCAAACCTGCCGATGTCATCACGGTGAACGAGCAGTTGCAAAACCAAGGCAAGGCGGAGGAAATGGGTGGCTTGGGCTACCTGAATTCTCTGGCGCAGTACGTGCCCAGCGCCAGCAATATCCGTCGCTATGCCGAGATCGTGCGCGAGCGCTCGATTCTGCGCAAATTGGTGTCCGCCAGCGACGAGATCGCGACCAACGCCTTCAATCCCCAAGGCAAGGCGATTGACCGTATCCTGGACGAGGCCGAGCAAAAAATCTTCAACATCGGTGAAGAAGGCTCTCGCATGAAGCAGGGCTTTCAGTCGATGGACACGCTGGTGGTGGAGTTGCTCGACCGCGTGCAGGAGATGGCCAATAACCCAAATGACATCACAGGTGTGCCCACCGGTTTTTACGACCTCGACCGCATGACCTCGGGCCTGCAGCCAGGCGACATGGTGGTGTTGGCGGCCCGTCCTTCGATGGGAAAAACCGCGTTTGCAATCAACATCGCCGAGCATGTGGCCTTGAACGAGGGCTTGCCAGTGGCGGTGTTTTCGATGGAAATGGGCGCATCGCAGTTGGCGGTGCGTGTGGTGGGCTCGATTGGTCGCATCGATCAAGGTCATTTGCGCACAGGCAAGCTCAGTGATGACGAGTGGCGACGCTTGACAGAGGCCATTGAAAAACTGCGCACCGTGTCCTTACACATTGACGAAACGCCAGGCCTGACGTCGTCTGAATTGCGGGCCAATGCCCGGCGTCTGGCGCGCCAGTGCGGCAAGCTGGGACTGATTGTGGTGGACTATTTGCAGCTGATGAGTGGTTCGGGCGGTTCGGGCGGTGACAACCGCGCCACCGAACTGGGCGAGATTTCGCGGGGGCTGAAAATGCTGGCCAAAGAGCTGCAGTGCCCGGTAATTGCCTTGTCGCAGTTGAACCGCAGTGTCGAGCAACGCACCGACAAACGCCCCATGATGAGCGATTTGCGTGAGTCTGGTGCCATCGAGCAGGATGCGGACATCATCATGTTCATTTACCGCGACGACTACTACAACAAGGACTCCAAAGACCCGGGCGTGGCTGAAATCATCATCGGCAAGCAGCGTAACGGACCGACAGGCACGGTCCGCCTCACTTTCCTGAAGAACCTGACGCGTTTTGAAAGCCTGGCGTCGGGCCTGAGCGACGATTACTGAGGCCCGAAGGCATCTGGAGGGTCAGAGGGCTTCGCTGGCAAAGTCAGCCAGTCTGGAGCGCTCCCCGCGGGCCAAGGTGATGTGGCCGCCATGCGCCCAACCTTTGAAACGGTCTACTGCGTAAGTCAGGCCGGATGAGCCTTCGGTCAGGTAGGGCGTGTCGATCTGGGCGAGGTTGCCCATGCAGATGATCTTGGTGCCCGGACCTGCGCGGGTGATCAGGGTTTTCATCTGCTTGGGTGTCAAGTTTTGCGCTTCGTCGATGATCACGTACTTGTTCATGAAGGTGCGACCGCGCATGAAGTTCATGCTCTTGATTTTGATGCGGCTTTTGATCAGTTCGTTGGTCGCAGCGCGGCCCCATTCACCGGCGTTGCCTCCCTCGCCCTTGGCCAAAAACTCCAAGTTATCGTCCAGCGCCCCCATCCAGGGGCCCATTTTTTCTTCTTCGGTGCCGGGCAAAAAGCCGATGTCTTCGCCCACGCTCACAGTTGCGCGGGTCATGATGATCTCGGTGTAACGGCGATCATCCAGAACCTGAGTGAGGCCAGCGGCCAGGGCCATCAGGGTTTTGCCAGAGCCAGCGGTGCCCGCCAGCGTCACAAAGTCTACGTCCGGATCGGTCAACAAATTCATCGCGAAGTTCTGTTCTCGATTTCGTGTGGTGACGCCCCACACCGCATTCTTTTGGTGGTTGAAGTCCTTCAGGGTACGCAGCACTGCTGTTTTTCCACGAATTTCAGTGACTCGGGCATACAAGCTGGGTTCCCCGGGCGCCTCGAAATACACGAATTGATTCATGAACAGACTCGGCACGATGGGGCCGCTGATGCGGTAGAAGGTGTGGGTGCCTTGCTGCCAGCTTTCCACCGTTTTCCCATTTTTGAGCCAAAAGTCAGGCGGCAAAGCCATGGAACCTGGGTACAACAGGTCGCCGTCTTCCAGGGTCTTGTCATTTTGGTAGTCCTCTGCCTGGAGCCCCAAAGCTCGGGCCTTGACGCGCATGTTGATGTCCTTGGACACCAGCACCACTTCACGAGGTGCATGCAGTTGGCCCAGTGCCTTGACCACGCCCAGGATCTGGTTGTCGGCTTTGCCCTGCGGCAGTGCTAGGGGCAGGCTCAGGTCGAGCGCCTGAGTCTGGAAAAACAACTGCCCTGAGGCATCCGAGTGGCCTGTGACACTTAAGGGCGAGCCTTGGCTCAGGTCATGCCCTTGTCCTGAGGCCAAAGCGTCGAGCGATCGGCTGGCCTGGCGCGCGTTGCGGGCGACCTCGGTCATGCCTTTTTTGTGGCCGTCGAGCTCTTCCAGCACGATCATCGGCAAAAAGACGTCGTGCTCCTCAAAACGGAACAAGCTCATCGGGTCGTGCATCAGTACATTGGTGTCGAGAACAAAGAGTTTGCTCGGGCCATTGCGGCGTTTGGTTCTGGCCGATACGGGTTTGCTCCCCCGACGGGCTGACGCACCTGAAGCGGGCCTGGACTCGGCCTTCGACATGTTTTCGGGTGCAGTGTCTGAAGGGGGCTGTGCCTTCAAAGGGGGCATAGGCGTCATTGATATGGCTTCGTTCTTACGTGGTTTTGAGGTACGTTTGACCGAGCTGGCTTCGGGTGTCTCGCTGGCCAAGCCCCTTTTCGTTTCGATTTGCACCATGACTGGTACATCGGTTTGCGTCTCGCTGCTTTCAAAGGCTGTGTGGGTCAAGCGGCTGGCGCGGTGTATGGGAGCGGGGGGCAATGGCATGAACAAAGGCCTTTAGATGATTGAAAATACGGACACCAGAAAAAAGCCGCCAGGAAACCCAGGCGGCTTGATGTAAGTGATGTAGAGGGACTGCGTTTCAGCGTCATGAAATCATTATGCATGAGACCTGTGACAACACAGGCTGGAGACATCAAACCACAGCAGTGGCTTTTTTCAGGTCCTTGACGGCCTGCAACACTTCTTCGACATGGCCGGGTACTTTTAGGCCGCGCCACTCTTGCTTTAGAGTGCCGTCGGTCCCGATCAAGAAGGTGCTGCGCTCAATGCCTTTGACCTTTTTGCCGTACATGATCTTGTTTTTCACCACACCAAACATGTGGCACATCTTTTCTTCAGTGTCGGCGATCAACTCGAAGGGCAGCTCCAGCTTGGCTTTGAAATCGTCGTGCGATTTCATGTTGTCGCGGGACACGCCAAGGACCAAGGCGCCGGCTTTTACGAAATCTTTGTATTTGTCGCGAAACTGCATGGCTTCGGTGGTGCACCCAGGGGTGTTGTCTTTGGGATAGAAAAACAAAACAACGGTTTGACCAACGTGGGAGATGTTTGAAACTTTTAGACCGCTGGTGGCATTGGCTTCAAATTCGGGAAGGGGTTTGTTGAGAACGATCGCCATTGAACTTTATCTCGCTTGACTGGTTGAGCGGGTGCCACCATTGCATGGTGTCAATTTCGCTAAAGGCCTTGGGCCTCGACAGCCTTCTATTTTACCCTGAACAGCCATTTGCATTTGTACGCAAGGAGCAGTGAAAAAAACAACGAAAGAATGCATGCTTTAGGACTCTATCAAAAGCAGGGCGACCACCTTGCGTCCTTCACTGGCCAGGATGTTGTAGGTGCGACATGCCGCTGCAGTGTCCATGGTTTCTACGCCGATGCCACGCATGATCAAGTCCTGCAGCCATTGCGGCTTGGCAAAGCGCAGTGTTTGTCCGCTGCCGAACAAGACGAGCTCGGCACCGCTTTGGGCCCATGGGCTGAAGTCGCTTGAGCCAAGTGCTTCGAAATGGCCCGTCGCCCAGGTGGAAGACGACAAATTGGGCAGGCTGCTCACGGCCAAGGACTGTGTATGCCGCACCCCATTGACTTCGATCCAAGCCCTGTCGTAAGCATTGATGGTTGGGGCATTGGATTTGTCGGGCTGGAGTTTCATGGGGTGGGACAAGTGAGGGGAAGCGCAATTAAAGGCCAAGCTCTGAAAACTGTGCCGGGGAGGCCGAAGAAATGTGGTCAAATTATAGGTTTTCCCTTATCCACACTGCCTTTGGAGGCACTTTGAAGCCCATTCAGAAATCTGCCAAGCTCGCCAACGTTTGTTATGACATTCGCGGACCCATCATGGACCGAGCGCGTCAGATGGAAGAAGACGGCCACAAGATCATCAAACTGAACATCGGCAACCTGGCGGTTTTTGGTTTTGATGCACCCGAAGAGATTCAGCAGGACATGATCCGAAACCTGCCCAATTCGGCGGGATATTCGGACAGCAAAGGCATTTTTGCCGCACGCAAAGCGGTGATGCACGAGACCCAAAAGCAAGGCATCTTGGGCGTTACGTTGGACGACATTTACTTGGGAAACGGGGCCAGCGAATTGATCGTGATGGCCACCAACGGATTGCTCGACGATGGTGACGAGTTGCTCCTGCCTTCACCTGATTACCCGCTGTGGACGGCGGCGGCCAGTTTGTCTGGGGGCTTACCTGTACATTACCGTTGCGATGAAGCCAATGGCTGGATGCCCAATTTGGACGATATCCGTGCCAAGGTCACACCGCGCACCAAAGGCATTGTGGTCATTAACCCCAACAACCCCACAGGCGCCTTGTACTCCGAAGAGCTGCTAAAGGGCATCGTGGCGATTGCCCGCGAGCATGGTTTGGTGATCTTTGCCGATGAGGTGTACGACAAGGTTTTGTACGACGGCGTCAAGCACACGCCCTTGGCCAGTTTGTCGCAAGACGTGGTGACATTGACCTTCAACTCCTTGTCCAAAAGCTACCGCTCGTGCGGTTACCGTGCGGGGTGGATGGTGATTTCGGGCGACAAGAAAAGAGCCCGCGATTACATCGAGGGCCTGAACATGCTTTCCAATATGCGTTTGTGCGCCAACGTGCCGGGCCAGTGGGCCATTCAAACAGCCTTGGGTGGGCACCAGAGCATCAATGAATTGGTGGGCGAGGGCGGTCGCCTGCGCAAGCAGCGCGATTTGGCGCACCAACTGATCACGGCGATCCCGGGTGTCAGCTGCGTCAAACCCCGTGCTGCTTTGTACATGTTCCCCAAGCTCGACCCCAAAATCTACCCGGTGCAGGATGACCAGGATTTCTTTTTGCAACTCCTCGAAGAAACCAAGGTCATGCTGGTCCAGGGTACGGGCTTCAACTGGCCCGATGCCGACCATTTCCGGATCGTGTTTTTGCCCCATGAAGACGACTTGCGCGAGGCCATTGCCCGCGTCGCCCGTTTTTTAGAGGGGGCACGCCAACGTTTTGGCACCGATGTCGTGTTGGCCTGAATTCAATCCCTGCCCGAGCCATTCGGGCGCATTGCAGTAAAGAAGATAAAAATGAATCCGATCAAAGTGGGCCTCTTGGGCATGGGCACTGTTGGCAGCGGCACTTTTAATGTGCTCAAGCGCAACCAGGAAGAAATCCAGCGCCGTGCAGGCCGTGGCATTGAAATCACCATGGTGGCCGATCTGGACGTGGCGCGGGCCCAAGCCCTGGTGGGCGAAGGCGTTCAGGTGGTAGGCGATGCCCGCGCGGTGATTGCCAACCCCGAGATCGATATCGTCATTGAGTTGATTGGTGGTTACGGCATTGCCAAAGCACTGGTGATGGAGGCCATTGCCGCAGGCAAGCATGTGGTTACTGCCAACAAGGCCTTGCTGGCGGTGCACGGCACCGAAATTTTTGCAGCCGCTCAGGCCAAGGGCGTGATGGTGGCTTTCGAAGCGGCCGTGGCAGGCGGCATTCCGATCATCAAGGCGCTGCGCGAAGGCTTGACGGCCAACAGCATCCAGTGGGTGGCGGGCATCATCAACGGCACGACTAACTTCATCTTGTCCGAGATGCGCGACAAGGGCCTGGACTTTGGTGTGGTGCTCAAGGAAGCCCAGCGACTGGGTTACGCCGAAGCCGATCCGACCTTTGACATTGAAGGCGTGGACGCCGCGCACAAAGTGACCCTGATGAGCGCGATCGCCTTTGGCATTCCGGTGCAGTTCGACAAAGCCTATGTCGAAGGCATCACCAAGTTGGGCGCAGCCGACATCAAGTACGCCGAGCAGTTGGGCTACCGCATCAAGCTTTTGGGCATCACCAAGCGCACCGCGCAAGGCATCGAGTTGCGCGTGCACCCCAGCTTGGTGCCGACCCAGCGCCTGATTGCGAATGTGGAAGGCGCGATGAACGCCGTGATGGTGCAGGGTGACGCTGTGGGCACCACTTTGTATTACGGCAAGGGAGCGGGTTCAGAGCCCACCGCCAGCGCCGTGATCGCCGATTTGGTGGACATCACCCGTTTGCACACCGCCGACCCCCTCAACCGCGTGCCGCACCTGGCTTTCCAGCCGGGGGCCATGAGCAACTTGGCCGTATTGCCGATGGCCGAGGTGGTGACCAGCTATTACCTGCGTTTGCGTGTGGCCGATCAGGCGGGCGTGCTGGCCAAGCTGACAGGTCTGCTGGCCGAGGCCGACATCAGCATCGACGCGGTGTTGCAGCGAGAGGCCGACCAGGTTAGCCAAGCGGGTGAAAACCAGACCGATGTGATCATCCTGACCCACGACACGCGTGAAGGCACTCTGAACGAGGTGTTGGCCCAGATGCAAGCCTTGCCCACCGTGATGGCGCCCATCGTGCGCATTCGCAAGGAAGAGTTGAACTGATGCGTTACCTGTCGACCCGTGGTCACGCTGACCGCAAACAATTTTGTGAAATCCTGCTCGAAGGCCTGGCGCCCGACGGCGGCTTGTACCTGCCCGAAAGCTACCCACAAATTGACGCTGCGGCGCTGACTCGCTTGCGCCAAGTCTGGCAAACCCAAGGCTATGCGGCTTTGGCTTTTGAGGTGCTGTCGCTCTACATCGATGACATTCCAGCCAGTGACCTGCAGGCTTTGTGCCGCAAGACCTACACCGCTGAAGTGTTTGGCACCCCGGAAATCGTGCCGCTCAAGCCTTTGCAGGCCTCTGGCCAAGCCCAGCCCGAGATGTACCTTGAGGCCTTGTCCAATGGCCCCACTTTGGCCTTCAAAGACATGGCTATGCAGTTGCTGGGCAACTTGTTTGAGTACGAGTTGGCCCGGCGCGGCGAAGCGCTGAACATTTTTGGGGCCACCTCGGGCGACACGGGCAGTGCGGCCGAATACGCGATGCGTGGCAAAAAGGGTGTGCGCGTTTTCATGACCAGCCCGAATGGCCGCATGAGCCCGTTTCAGCAAGCGCAGATGTTCAGCCTGCTCGACGAGAACATTCACAACATCGCCATTGAAGGCGTGTTTGACGACTGCCAGGACATCGTCAAGGCCGTCTCCAACGATCTGGAGTTCAAGCGGAAATACAAAATTGGCACCGTGAATTCCATCAATTGGGCGCGTTTACTGGCCCAGGTGGTGTATTACTTCGCCGGTTACTTCCAGGCCACCCAAAGCAACGACCAAAAGGTCAGCTTCACGGTGCCGAGCGGCAACTTTGGCAATGTGTGTGCCGGCCATGTGGCCCGCATGATGGGCCTGCCGATTGACCGCCTCATTGTGGCCACCAACGAAAACGATGTGCTCGACGAGTTTTTCCGCACCGGCGTTTACCGTGTGCGCGGCACGGCCGACACCCACGAAACCTCCAGCCCCTCGATGGACATTTCTAAGGCCAGCAACTTCGAACGCTTTGTGTTCGACCTGCTGGGGCGCGATGCGGTCCAAACCAAAGCCATTTTTGGCGAAGGTCTGAGCCGCCTAGGCTTCTTCGACTTGTCGGGCGACCCACGCTTTGCCCAAGCTGCCACCACCTATGGTTTTGACAGCGGCCGCAGCACCCACGCCGATCGCTTGAAGACCATTCAAGATGTGTTTGCCACCTATGGTGTGATGATCGACACCCACACCGCCGACGGCGTCAAGGTTGCGAAAGAGCTCTTGAACTCACGGGTGCCGATGATCGTGCTAGAAACCGCTTTGCCCATCAAGTTCGCCGCCACCATCGTGGAAGCTTTGGGCCGCCAGCCTGAGCGCCCACCGCAGTTTGAAGGCATCGAAGCCTTGCCTAAACGCGTGCAGGTCATGAAAGCCGATGTGGCTTTGGTCAAGGCCTACATCCAGCAGCACTGCGACTGACAGCCCATGAGCACCGCCCCACGCGCCCCTTTGATGTCTTTAGACGACGCGCTGCAGGCGCTGCTTGCGCGCATCAGCCCCCTGACCGACGCTGAGTCGGTAGCCACCTTTGATGCCGATGGGCGTGTGCTGGCCGAAGACCTGGTTTCGGCTTTGCAGGTGCCGGCTTTCGACAATTCCTCGATGGACGGCTACGCGGTGCGACGCGCCGATTTGTTGCCGCCTGGCGTCACATTGCGCGTGGGCCAACGCATTGCGGCCGGGCACACCGGGCAGCCTTTGCAGCCCGGGCAAGTCGCCCGCATCTTCACCGGGGCCCCTGTGCCCGAAGGCGCTGATGCCATCGTCATGCAGGAGCAAGCCGAGACCTTTCCCGGAGAGGCCGATAGCGTGCGCTTTTCGGTGGTGCCCGAACCTGGGCAGTGGATTCGCCGCAGCGGCGAAGACATCCGCCAAGGTCAGACCGCTTTGCAACGTGGCCAAAAACTGGGACCTGCTGAGCTCGGCTTGGCTGCGAGCCTGGGTCTGGCGCATTTGCCGGTTTTGCGCCGCCCCCGAGTCGCCTTGTTTTCGACGGGCGACGAGTTGGTCATGCCGGGCGATGTGTCTCCGCAGGACATGCCCCCGGGCAGCATTTACAACTCCAACCGCTTTTTCCTGCGCAGCTTGTTGCACCGCATGGGTTGTGAGGTGAGTGACTTGGGTATCGTGCATGACCGGCGCGAGGCCACGGTGGCCGCGCTCAAAACCGCTGCGGACCACCACGACCTGATCCTGACCAGCGGCGGTGTGTCGGTGGGCGAAGAAGACCATGTCAAACCCGCCGTGCAGTCTTTGGGCGAGTTGAACCTGTGGCAAATCGCCATGAAACCGGGCAAACCCTTTGCCTATGGCAAGGTGCGGCGGCAGACCGCAGAGGGCGCGGCCCACTTCGTGGGCTTGCCCGGTAACCCGGTGTCGAGTTTCATGACCTTTTTGCTCTTAGTCAGGCCCTTGCTGCGCCAATTGCAAGGCATGGCGGCATCAGGTCCGCCTATTCAGCGCTTGCCTGCGCACTTCGCGTGGCTCAAGGCTGACAAGCGTCGAGAATTCTTGCGGGTGCGCCGCAATGCGCAGGGTGGCTTGGACCTGTATCCCAACCAAAGCTCTGGGGTGTTGACCTCGGTAGTCTGGGCCGATGGGGTGGTGGACAACCCGGGTGGCCAGACGATTGAGCCCGGTCAATTGGTCGATTTTTGGCCCTTTTCGGAGTGCTTGGTATGAAAGTGGAAGTTCGCTATTTCGCCTCACTGCGCGAAACCATTGGCTTGTCTCACGAAACCGTTGAAACCCAGGCGAGCGATCTGTCCGCTTTGCGCTCTGAGCTGATGGCCCGGGGCGAGCACTACCGAGTTTGCCTGATGCCCGAGCGTCCGGTGCGCATGGCCCTGAACCAAAGCATGGTGCAAGACAACGCCAGCCTGACGGAAGGCTGCGAGGTTGGCTTTTTTCCGCCTGTCACCGGAGGTTGAAGTCATGATGTCCCGAGTCAATATTCAGACCAAAGACTTTGATCTCACGCAGGAGTTGGCCACACTCAAGGGTCAGGACTTACGCGTGGGTGCCGTGTGCAGCTTTGTGGGCACCGTGCGCGACACCCGTGCCTTGACCGGTCAGGCGCAAGACGAAGTCCAGGCCATGGAACTGGAGCACTACCCAGGCATGACCGAAAAATCGATCGAAGCCATGATCGACGAAGCGCACCAGCGGTTTGATTTTTATGAGGCGCGTGTGGTTCACCGCGTTGGACGCTTGCTGCCGGCTGACCAGATTGTGCTGGTGGCGGTCACCTCGGCGCACAGGGGCGAAAGCTTCAAGGCTTGCGAATTTTTGATGGATTACCTGAAAACCCAGGCCCCTTTCTGGAAAAAGGAGCAAACCCCTGAGGGCGCACATTGGGTGGACGCCCGCGTGTCAGACGATGCGGCTTTGGCCCGTTGGGGCATTCAGGCCCACAACGCTTGAATCAGGCAGGGCCCTGAACTGCGCGTTTCAATGCGCGTAGCGATGTGGTTCTGGGGCCAGCACGGGTTCCGCCTCGGTCGCTGGGATAGGGCTGCTCACAGCCAACCATTCGGCTTTTTCGCTGGCTTGACGAATCAGGTGCGCCATGCCATGGACCAGGCTGACTTGCAGGTGCAGCTGGCATGATCGGGCTCGGGCCTGGTCGGACTTGTCTTCAAAAGAAATTTCCAAAGCCCCGCCTGTTTGGATGCTCATGTGGGCATCGGTGATGAGCAGGGGTTCAGCTCCCAGCGGCCACTGGGTGGCGCGGTTTTCGAAAGGGGTGGCAAAGTCGGCTTTTTCAGAAATGCATCGCGTTTGAGCTCGGTCAGCAGTTGTTGCGATGGGGCATCGGTGACCGCCACGCCGGGTTGCGCGGCCTCCAGACGCTTGGCCGATTGCTCGATGGCGGGCATCAAGCGCAGTGTCATGCGCCGTGTCAGCCAAAAACGGAACTCCTGCAGATCCTGGGTGTTCAATCGCAGCAACAAGCGGTCCTGCCGCTCATCGTGGTTCACAGACAGTTGGTGAATGTTCATGCTTTGATTTTAGGCAATAGTGCCCGCTTGTCTGTCCCTTGAAAACGTCATTTTCAGCACAAGATGACTTGCATTGGAGATCTACACATGCGAATTGACAAACTCACCACCAAATTTCAGGAAGCCTTGTCGGACGCCCAGTCACTGGCCTTGGGAAAAGACCATGCTTACATCGAACCCCAGCACTTGTTGGTCGCCTTGCTCAAGCAAGACGATGGCCCCAAAGCCATCTTGCAACGTGCCGGTGCTCAGGTGCCTGCCCTGCTGCAGGCGGCCGAAGCGGCTGTGGCGCGCTTACCTCAAGTGACCGGACAAGACCAGGTGCAGGTGGGTCCCGACTTGGTCAAGCTTTTGCAGGCGGCCGAAAAAGAAGCCATCAAGCGCAGCGACGCCTTCATTGCGGGCGAATTGTTCATGCTGGCCTTGGCCGAGAGCAAATCAGAGGCGGGGCGCATCGCCAAAGAGCATGGCTTGAACCGCAAGAATCTGGAAGTGGCCATCGAAGCGGTGCGGGGAGGGCAAAGTGTGGGCAGTGCCGATGCCGAAGGCCAGCGTGAAGCGCTTAAAAAATACTGCGTCGATCTAACCGAGCGGGCCCGCATTGGCAAGCTTGACCCTGTGATCGGGCGTGACGACGAAATTCGCCGAGCCATCCAGGTCTTGCAACGCCGCACCAAAAACAACCCCGTGCTGATTGGCGAGCCCGGTGTGGGCAAGACCGCGATTGTCGAAGGCTTGGCTCAGCGCATCTTTGCGGGTGAGGTGCCTGATTCACTCAAAGGCAAGCGGGTGTTGTCGCTCGACATGGCGGCATTGCTGGCCGGGGCCAAATTCAGGGGTGAGTTTGAAGAGCGCCTGAAAACCGTGCTCAGTGAGCTGGCCAAAGACGAAGGCCAGACCATTGTGTTCATCGATGAGTTGCACACCATGGTGGGCGCGGGCAAGGCCGAAGGGGCCATGGACGCGGGCAACATGCTCAAGCCGGCGTTGGCTCGGGGCGAGTTGCATTGTGTGGGCGCAACTACCTTGGACGAGTACCGCAAATACATTGAAAAAGACGCGGCTTTAGAGCGCCGTTTCCAGAAAATTTTGGTCAACGAACCCACTGTCGAGGCCACGATTGCCATCTTGCGCGGCTTGCAGGAAAAATACGAGATACACCACGGCGTGGACATCACCGATCCGGCCATCGTGGCTGCCGCCGAACTCAGCCACCGGTACATCACCGACCGCTTTTTGCCCGACAAAGCGATTGACCTCATTGACGAAGCTGCAGCCAAGATCAAGATTGAAATCGACTCCAAACCCGAGGTGATTGACAAACTGGATCGGCGCTTAATCCAGCTGCAAATTGAGCGCGAAGCGGTGCGCAAAGAAAGCGACGAGTCTTCACAAAAACGTTTTGTCTTGATCGAGGAAGAGATCGTCAAGCTGAAAAAAGAAGCCGCAGACCTGGAAGAAATCTGGAGAGCCGAGAAGTCTCAGGCCCAAGGCGGGCAGCATGTGCGCGAGCAAATCGACCAGCTCAAGCAGCAAATCGAGGAGTTGACCCGCAAGGGAGATTTCAACAAGGTGGCTGAGTTGCAGTACGGCAAGCTGCCTGCGCTGGAAAAAACCCTCAAGGAAGTCCAGGCCAAGGAAGCTGCGCCCGGCGAAAAACCGTTGCATCGCTTGCTGCGCACGCAAGTGGGTGCCGAAGAGATCGCCGAAGTCGTATCACGCGCCACCGGCATTCCGGTGTCTAAGATGATGCAGGGCGAGCGTGAAAAATTGCTGCAGATGGAAGACAAACTGCACCAGCGCGTGGTCGGGCAAGATGAGGCCATTGCAGCCGTGGCAAATGCGATTCGCCGATCGCGATCAGGCCTTTCCGACCCAAACCGCCCCACCGGCTCCTTCTTGTTTTTGGGGCCTACGGGTGTGGGCAAGACCGAGCTGTGCAAAGCGCTGGCAGGCTTTTTGTTTGACAGCGAGGACCACCTGATCCGGATGGACATGAGTGAATTCATGGAAAAGCACTCGGTGGCCCGTCTGATTGGCGCGCCACCTGGTTATGTGGGCTACGAAGAGGGAGGCTATCTGACCGAGGCTGTACGCCGCAAACCCTACAGCGTCTTGTTGCTTGATGAGGTGGAAAAAGCCCACCCAGACGTGTTCAACGTTTTGCTGCAAGTGCTCGACGATGGCCGCTTGACCGATGGCCAAGGCCGCACGGTGGACTTCAAAAACACCGTGATCGTGATGACCTCCAATCTGGGTTCTCAGTTGATACAAGCCATGGTGGGCCAACCCGCTGAGGACATCAAGGACGCGGTGTGGGATGAGCTCAAGGCCCATTTCAGACCCGAGTTCTTGAACCGCATTGACGAAACCGTGGTCTTTCACAGCCTGGATGCACAACACATCGCTGCGATTGCTGAGATCCAATTGGGCGTCTTGAAAACCCGCTTGACCCGCATGGACCTGAACTTGCAGGTCAGCCCGGCGGCTCTGTCCGAATTGGCCAAGGTGGGTTTTGATCCTGTGTTTGGCGCAAGGCCTTTGAAAAGGGCCATTCAGCAACGCCTGGAAAACCCCTTGTCCAAACTGCTGCTCGAAGGACGTTTCCCGCCCAAATGCAGCATCGAGGTCTCGGTGGATCCGGTGCGTGCGCCGGGCCAGTTTGACTTCCTGGTGGTCGAAAACCCTCTTTGATGCCCAGTGCCATGCAGGCCCTTTTTACACGGCTGGGACAGGCGGTTTTCTTGACATTGGGCACAATAGAATAGAGCATGACTTCACAAATTGCTGGCCACCTGCTCGTTGAATGCCTCTTGGCCCAAGGCGTTACCCATGCTTTCGGGGTGCCCGGTGAGAGTTATCTGGCTGTGCTCGATGGCTTTCACCTGTACCGTGACCAACTCACTTTCGTGACTTGCCGGCAAGAGGGCGGTGCGGCCTTCATGGCCGAGGCCCAGGGCAAGCTCACAGGCCGCCCTGGCATCTGCTTTGTTACGCGCGGCCCGGGGGCCACCAACGCGTCGATTGGCGTTCACACTGCGTTTCAGGATTCCACGCCCATGGTGCTGTTTGTCGGCGACGTGGCCAGAGACACCCGAGACCGCGAAGCCTTTCAGGAAATGGATTACACCCATTTTTTTGGCCCCTCGACCAAAGGCATGGCCAAGCGGGTGGAGCGTGTGGACGATCCTGAGCGTTTGCCCGAATACGTGGCCCGTGCTTTTGCCACTGCCATGAACGGACGGCCCGGTCCGGTGGTCTTGGTATTGCCCGAAGACATGCTGACCCAGCCCGTGAAGGCACAAGCCTTGGGCCGCGTGGAGCCTGTTCAGGCTTGGAGCGACCCAGGGGCCTTGCGCAACCTGCGCGACATGCTGCTGGCGGCCCGCAAGCCCTTGCTCATCGCAGGTGGCGGTGGCTGGACACCGCAAGCCGCCCAAGCCCTGCAGCGCTTTGCCGAAAACTGGCAGCTGCCTGTGACCAATGCATTCCGCTTTCAGGACACGTTTGATAACCACCACCCGCTGTATGCCGGTGATGTGGGCATTGGCATTGGTCCAGGCTTGGCGCAACGCGTTCGCGATGCCGATCTGATTGTGGCCATCGGCCCACGTTTGGGTGAAATGACCACCGGAGGCTACACCTTGCTGCAGGCCCCTAAATCACGTCAAAAATTGGTGCACATCCACGCCAGTGCCGAAGAGCTCAACCGGGTCTACCAAGCCGATTTGGCCATCAACGCCACCATGAATGCGGCCGCCCGCAGCCTTGAAGTCTTGAGTGCGCCCACCGAGTTGCATTGGGGCGATTGGACGCAAGCCGCGCACAACGATTACTTGGACAACCTCAAGCCACAAATCTTGCCCGGCGATATCGACATGCCCGCCATCGTGGCCACGCTGCAAAAGCATCTGCCAGCAGACGCCGTTCTGACCAATGGCGCGGGCAACTTTGCCAGTTGGATGCACCGTTTTTACAAGCACCACGGCTTGGTCAAAGGCTACAAAACCCAGTTGGCCCCCACCGTGGGCGCCATGGGATATGGCGTGCCAGCTGGCATTGCGGCCAATTTGTTGACCGGGCGCTTGGCTTTCACGATCGCTGGTGATGGCGATTTTTTAATGAATGGCCAAGAGCTGGCCACGGCGGTGCAGCATGGGGGCAAAAGCATTATTGTGTTGCTGAACAACGGCATGTACGGCACCATCCGCATGCACCAAGAGCGCGAATACCCCGACCATGTGACGGGCTCTAAGCTGCAAAACCCCGACTTTGCCGCTTTGGCTTCGGCTTATGGTTATGTGGGTGTGCGCATCGAGCAGACCGAAGCCTTTGAGCCGGCGCTGCTGGCTGCATTGGCCCGACCTCAGGGCACTCTCATTGAGGTCATACTCGATCCTGAGGTGATCTCTACACGCGGGACTTTGAGTGCCATCACGCAAGCCGCTTTGTCTCGCCTAGTACCCACTTGATTGCCAATATTGGAAGTTCGTATGGCCTTGGCGATCTGGCCGTTTATCCATAAAAAAACCCGCCTAGGCGGGTTTTTTGGGTCAAACGACTGAATTACTTCAGGTGTTTGCCGATCAAGCCAGCCATTTCGAACATGGTGACTTGCGCCTTGCCGAAAACTGCCTTGAGTTTGTCATCGGCGTTGATGGCGCGACGGTTCACGCTGTCTTGCAGCTTGTGTTTCTTGATGTAGACCCACATTTTGCTGACCACTTCGGTGCGTGGCAGAGGGGCTGCGCCCACCACGGCAGCCAGAGCGGCGCTTGGTGTCAGAGCCTTCATGAAAGCAGGGTTAGGGGTGCGCTTGGTAGCAGGAGCGGCCTTTTTGGCGGGTGCTTTGGCAGCCACCTTTTTAGCCGGTGCAGCCGCTTTTTTGGCGGGTGCAGCCTTGGTTGCCGGTGCTGCTTTTTTAGCGGGTGCTGCAGCTTTTTTGGCCGGGGTTTTTTTCGCAGTTGCCATGATGAAATTCCTTTGGTCGGAAGTTGGTTCGCCGCTGAGAAACAATGTGTTTACAGCTATAGGCATGCTAATGGAGAAAGTGGCACTTTCCAAGCATAAAAATCATTTTTCTCTTGATGTTGTTGCTGATTTGCCCTCGTTGTTTGGCTTTTGTTGGTCTTGGCAACTTTCTTCGAGCTGTTTCTACGCCATTTGCAGGACATCCAAGGGTTGGTGTTTGGCTCAGATTCACAGAGTGAGGGGCTATTTGGTGGCTTTTTTTACATTTTCTTGCTCGTCCAATAAAGATGACACACGCAGTCATGCATTTAACCTGCGCCCCCAGAATTGAGTGGACTGGCTAGTTCACGTTCGCGCTCTTGGTGAGTGTTCTGGTTGTTTCTCAATCATGCTGTTTCCAGGGAATTTCATAGGCCGTATTTAATTTTCATATTACAAAAAATCTTATAAATTGATTTTGACGGGCCATACCGAATAATGAATCAATATTTCATATTGAAAAAATATTCATGCAAGCTGTTGATTTTAAACATAAAAAAATATGTCTTCTATAAGACATAAGATAAAATTATAGTCTTATATAAGAGTTAAGATGAAAAAAATGACGGGGCAGATCCCGCTGAACCGTTGCCAGTTTTTAACTTGACTATAGGAGTTTTCCATGCCAGCAGACATCACTCAACAACTCAGCCGTGCACAGCAAATTGCCGCCCTTGAAAAAGACTGGGCGACCAATCCGCGCTGGAAGGGCGTCAAGCGCGGTTATTCCGCTGCCGACGTTGTGCGCCTGCGCGGCAGCATGCCCATCGAGCACACTTTGGCCAAGCGTGGTGCAGAAAAATTGTGGGAAAAAGTCAACGGCGGTGCCAAGAAAGGTTACGTCAACTCATTCGGCGCGATCTCTGCAGGTCAAGCGATGCAACAAGCCAAAGCTGGTCTGGAGGCTGTGTACCTGTCGGGCTGGCAAGTCGCCGCTGACGGCAACACCTCAGAGACCATGTACCCCGACCAGTCGCTTTACGCTTACGATTCGGTGCCCACTATGGTCCGCCGCATCAACAACACCTTCAAGCGCGCCGACGAAATCCAGTGGGGCCGTGGTATCGAGCCAGGTTCCAAGGAGTTCATCGATTACTTCCTGCCTATCGTGGCCGATGCAGAAGCCGGTTTCGGTGGTGTGTTGAACGCTTTCGAATTGATGAAGAACATGATCTCCTCCGGCGCGGCTGGCGTTCACTTTGAAGACCAACTGGCGGCCGTTAAAAAGTGTGGTCATATGGGTGGCAAAGTGTTGGTGCCCACGCATGAAGCTTGCGAGAAGTTGATCTCTGCACGTTTTGCAGCTGACGTCATGGGCGTATCCACCATTGTGTTGGCCCGTACCGATGCTGAAGCGGCCAATCTGATTACCTCTGACCATGATGCCAACGACAAGCCTTTTCTGACGGGTGAACGCACACAAGAAGGCTTCTACCGCGTCAAGAACGGTCTGGAGCAAGCCATCAGCCGCGGCGTGGCTTACGCCCCTTACGCCGACCTGGTGTGGTGCGAAACGGGTGTACCAGACATCGGCTTCGCCCGCGAATTCGCGCAAGCCGTGCACGCAGCTTGCCCCGGCAAGCTGCTGTCGTACAACTGCTCTCCATCGTTCAACTGGAAGAAGAACCTCAACGACAGCCAGATCGCTTCGTTCCAAGAAGACCTGTCGGCGCTGGGTTACAAGTACCAGTTCATCACCTTGGCCGGTATCCACATCAACTGGTACAACACCTTCCAGTTTGCACACGCCTATGCAAACGGCGAAGGCATGAAGCACTATGTCAACATGGTTCAAGAACCTGAATTTGCAGCACGCGACAAGGGTTACACCTTTGTGTCGCACCAGCAAGAAGTCGGCGCAGGCTACTTTGATGATGTGACCACCGTGATTCAGGGTGGCTCGTCTTCGGTGAAGGCTCTGACGGGTTCTACTGAAGAAGAGCAGTTCCACTGAGCAACTAAGCCGCCCCCTGCTGCTTCTGACATTGGGTGCCCTTGGTTGGGTGCCTGGTGGGTTAAAAAGCCATCTGATACGAGCGTGTTGGGTGGCTTTTTGGATGGTGGATAGCCATGCTCAACGCTGCTTTCCCAGTATCCGCGTTGATGAGATTGAACTGGCCAGTTAGTCAATATATCTGACGTGTTGAATGCATTGCAATGGTCAGTCGGGATGATAGACTGATTCATTGATTGACTGCGTTCCACATGAAAGTTATTGCCAGTGAATACGCCTGTTGCTGATGCTGATGCACTTGAAGAATTCCTGCAAAGGGTCCCAAAGATGGAATTGCATTGCCATCTGCTCGGTTCCGTCAGACGCCAGACATTCACTGATTTCGTTCGACGGGCCTCGATGCAGGCCCTCTCCCGTCAGGTTCAAGCGCCACTGTCGGAGGCGGACATTGAGGCCTTTTATACCCGTGGAGAAAAGCCGGTGGGCGTGTTGCGTGTGTTGCGGGCACTGGACCGCTGGCTGCTGACCACTCCGGACGATTTTTATCGCTTGACCTACGAGTATTTGCAAGACGCCGCTTCGTTTGGGGTGTGTTATTCCGAATTTTTTTGGAATCCAACGGGTACCAGCAAGATCGATGGCTTGGGTTATCCCTCTGTGCTGGCTGCCATACGCCGGGCCATCGAAGACGCTCAGCATGACTGCGGTATTGTCGGACGCTTGGTGCCAGCCATTGACCGTGAAGCTGGCGCCGATGCAGCCCGGCAAATGGTGGAGTGGGTGATTGAGCACCGAGTGCATGAAGTGCCCGGTATAGGTATTGACTATCAGGAAGCTTTGGGCCCACCCGAACATTTTGCCCCGGCCTATGCCATGGCACGACGTGCAGGTCTGCGCACCACGGCTCATGCGGGGGAATTTGGTTTGCCTGCACGCAACGTTCGCTGTGCCATGGAGCAGTTGCAGGTTGACCGCATTGACCATGGCTACACCATTGTGGATGACCCGGCGCTGGTTCAACAGGCGATTGACACTGGGCTTGTTTTCACGGTGGTGCCGACCAACTCGTACTACCTTCGCACATTGGCACCCGAGCGCTGGGCCCTTGATCACCCGATTCGCCGCATGCGTGAGTTGGGGCTGCGCGTGCATCCGAACACCGATGATCCCACTTTGCACCATGTCACCCCCACCGAAGCTTGGGGGAAGATGGTGCGTGACTTTGGTTTCGATCTCGATGCTTTGCGCCTATGTATGCACAATGGTCTGGACAGTGCCTGGATTGATCAGACCACGCGTGCGCAATGGCGAATCGAGTGGGCCGCTCGTTTTGACCAGCTTCGCACTTCGCTTAAACTTTTATCTCATTGACTTTACAAAATCTCCATGTCACGTCTTAAACGATCGAATGTTATTTTTTCCTGGCTGAGTGTTTTGGTGTTTGCAAGTGCATCGGCACCTGTCACAGCGCAGGAATGGCCCACAAAACCGCTGAAAATCATTGTGCCTTTCAGCGCAGGCGGTAGTCTTGATGGCACCACACGTTTGGTGGCGCAGCGTCTTTCGGAACGTCTACAACAGCAAGTGCTTGTGGAGAACGTGACCGGTGCTGGTGGCAGCATTGGTTTTCAGCGAGCGATCCAATCCGCACCCGATGGCTATACCTTCTTCATGGCAGGAGATTCACCATTAAATCCCAATGCTCCGCCGGGCGGCCCTTATTACACGTTTGATGTGCTGAAGGATTTGCAACCTGTGGTATTGGTCAATACTGCACCCATGGTGTTGGTCACCAACCCTTCGATGCCCGTCAAAAATCTGAGCGAGTTGGTGGCGCTGGCCAAACGCAACCCCGGCAAGTTTTCTTATGCTTCATCCGGCATAGGCACTCTGCCTCATTTGGGCACCGAGATGATCAAGCAAGCCGCGGGCTTTCACATGGTGCATATCCCGTACCGCGGTGGTGGGCAAATCGCCAATGATGTGGCTGGCAAGCAAGTCGATCTTGGCATGCTGATAGCAGCCTCGGCGACGCCCTTTATTCAAGCCAAGACACTGAAACCTCTCGCTGTGACTGGTGGCAAACGCTTGGCACTGTTGCCCGATGTACCGACAGTGGCAGAGACCCCTGGGATGGAAAACTTCAGCGTGGTGAGCTGGGCGGGACTTTATGCACCTGCCAAGACTTCTGCGGCCACGATCAAGCGGCTCAACCAAGAGGTCGATGAAATTCTGAAATCCGAAGCGGTACGCGAAACTTTAGCGCGTGCGGGTGCTTTGCCCGGGGGCGGCACGCCAAACGCATTCAGCAGCTTCATTGAGCAGGACCGTATCAAGATGGGCAAGATTTTGCAGGTCACCCCTTTGCGCGATTGAGGTGGGTTTGCGTTCAATTTGGCTTGACACAGATGCTGGGTTTGACGACTGGATGACGATGCTCATGCTGGCGTCCCATCCTGGACTGCGCTGGTTGGGCGTTGGGGTGGTCGCCGGTAATGCGTCACTGCCAGTCGCCTTGGCCAATACGCTGCGAATCTGTCATCACTACCTTTTGAAGGTGCCCGTGTTTGCGGGCTGCGACCGCCCTTTGTACGCACCCCTTGAGACTGCCGAGCGAGTGCTGGGCGCACAGGGCATGCGAACAACAGGAATGCCTTTACCGGACCTCCAAGTGGCCGCTGAAGGACTGGACGCGGTGACGGCCCTTGGCAATGCCTTGCGTAACAGCCCAGAGCCAGTTACTGTGCTGGCCATTGGTCCGCTGACCAACATTGCACGCACCTTGCAATCTGAGCCAACTTTGGTTGATCGTATCCATGAACTGGTGTTGATGGGCGGCTCTACCGAGCGGGGTAACCATACACCTGCAGCAGAGTTCAATATTTACGTGGATCCGGAAGCCGCGGATGTGGTGTTCAACCAAGCCGGCCTCAAGCGCCGCATGTTTGGTCTCAATGTCTGTCGTCAGGTGCTGCTTGAGCGAGCCCATGTTCAGGAGGTTCAGAGTTGGCCTGGTGAGCGAGCCATGTGCTTGGCGGGTTATCTAGACGCCTATCAGCGTATTCGGCATCCCGATGGCCGCGTTCCCATGCCGCTTTATGACCCTGTGACCTCCGCCTGGCTCCTGCGGCCTGAATTGTTCACCTTTCAAAGCGCGCGTGTTGATGTTGAACTGCAAGGCCGCTTTACCCGTGGCATGACGGTTTGCGATTGGCGCATCGGTCAGAGCGCCTTGCCCAATACAGAGATCGCCATGACGGCGGATGGCCCAAGGGTTGTCGATGCGGTGCTTCAAGCGGTTCGACAATTATTCTGAACATGCTATTAGTTTTTGGCTCCATCAACGTCGACATGGCCTTTTATACCGAGGTCTTACCCCGCGCCGCCGAGACCGTCATGGGTAAAGGCTACCGCATCTCACCGGGCGGCAAAGGTGCCAACCAAGCCCACGCGGCTTGCCTTGATGGTTCGGCGACCACCTTGGTCGGCGCGGTCGGCAACGACGCGATGGCAGAAATGGCCTTGCAGGCACTCATTGAAGCAGAGGTCGATTTGTCGCACATACAGCGGCTAAATGGGCAAACCGGCTGCGCCGCCATCGTGGTGGACGGTCAAGGTGAAAATCAGATCGTGGTGGCGCCCGGCGTGAACCTTGCTGCGCGTGCAGACCTTGTTCCACAGGACGTTTTGGCCAGGGCAAATGTCCTGCTGCTCCAGATGGAGACCGATTATTCTCAGAATACCGCTTTGGCTTTGCGTGCGCGACAACTCGGTTGTCCTGTGGTGCTCAACAACGCTCCGGCCAAACCTCTCGGGGTCGATTTGCTGCAGGCGCTGGATGTACTGATCGTCAATCAGCCAGAGCTGACCATGACCACCCAAATCTTGGGCATCAGCGCCAATGGCCCTGGTGTTTTGGTGCAGGCCCTGGCACAGCGCTGTTCATTCAGCGTTGTGCTCACTTTGGGTGGTCAAGGCTTGATCGCGTGTCGGCCGGGTGAGCAGCCCCTGATGTTGCCGGCCATGAATGTCCAGGTGGTTGATACCACGGGCGCTGGAGACACCTTTTCGGGGGTATTTGCTGCGGCCTTGGCCCGTCAGCAGTCTTTTGAACAAGCGCTGATGCGAGGTCTTGTTGCCGCAGGCCTGTCATGCACGAGGCCAGGAGCGCAACTGGCACAACCCAAGGCCGAAGATATTGATGAGGCCTTAGCCGTTTACCAAGCTTTACACAGAATTTAACAATGGGCTTGGGCTGTTGGAGTTAGGTTCTCGACAGGTGGACTCTCTTCAAATTCAATACCCTGTAGTTTGCTCACGCAGACGCCCACGGCGAAGTGATGGGGCACGCCACTGAAATGTTGCAAAAGCCTGAGTTCGCAGCCCGTGAGAAGGGTTGCAACATCGTTTCCCATCAAGCAGGTAGTCGTCACAGGCTACTTTGGCGATGTGTCCACCGTGATTCAGGGTGGTTCGACTTCGGTGAAGGCCTTGACAGGTTCTACTGAAGAAGAACAGTTCCACTAATCTGATTGAAAGTCGTCTGAAAGGGCGCTTAGATCAAAAGCCATCCGATGCGAAAATGTCAGTTGGTTTTTTCGTTGTGTCAAAGCAATTCATAAAAAAAGCCACCCCTGAGGGTGGCTTTGAACTTTCAAGCTTGGGGCGCTGGCGTCAGGCAGCTGCCGCCAAAGCCGCGTTGAAAGTGGCGCTTGGGCACATGATGGCTTTGAGTTTGTCTTGGGAGGGGAAAAAATAGCCCCCGATGTCCACAGCATGGCCCTGAACGGCATTGAATTCGCTCACGATTTTCTTTTCTTGTTCGGTCAGGGTTTTGGCCAGCGGTGCAAATTTGCTTTGCAAAGCCAGATCGTCCGTTTGAGCGGCCAATTCCTGCGCCCAATACATGGCCAGGTAAAACTGGCTACCCCGGTTGTCAAGCTGTCCAGTCTTTGGGGAAGGATTTTTGTTGTTGTCCAGCAATTTGCCGGTAGCCGCATCCAGGGTTTTGGCCAAAATAACGGCTTTTTTGTTACCTCGCTTAAGGCCCAGGTCTTCCAACGAAACGGCCAAGGCCAGGAATTCACCTAGGGAGTCCCAGCGCAGGTGGTTTTCTTCTACCAGCTGCTGCACATGCTTGGGGGCAGATCCCCCAGCACCGGTTTCGTACATGCCGCCACCCGCCATCAAAGGCACGATGGAAAGCATCTTGGCTGAGGTTCCAAGTTCCATGATCGGGAACAGATCGGTCAGGTAGTCGCGCAAGATATTGCCCGTGGCGCTGATGGTGTCAAAGCCGCGTACCACACGCTCCAATGTGTAGCGCATCGCTCGCACCTGGCTCATGATTTGAATTTCAAGACCCGCTGTGTTGTGCTCGTGCAGGTACATCTTGACCTTGGTGATCAGCTGGGCTTCATGTGGGCGGTACTGGTCGAGCCAGAACACCACGGGCATGCCGGAGTTGCGGGCACGTGTCACGGCCAGTTTGACCCAGTCGCGGATCGCCGCGTCTTTCGTTTGGCACATGCGCCAAATGTCACCGACTTCCACGTTTTCCGACAACAACACTTCGCCCGTGTTGATGTCGGTGATGTTGGCGACGCCGTCTTCTTGGATTTCAAAGGTCTTGTCGTGCGAGCCGTACTCTTCGGCTTGTTGGGCCATCAGGCCCACGTTGGGCACGGTGCCCATGGTCTTGGGGTCGAAAGCGCCGTGCCATTTGCAGAAGTTAATGATCTCTTGGTAGATGCGCGCAAATGTCGACTCAGGCATCACCGCCTTGACGTCTTTCAAGCGACCATCGGCACCCCACATTTTGCCGCCGTTGCGGATCATGGCAGGCATGGAAGCGTCCACGATCACATCGTTCGGGGAATGGAAGTTGGTGATGCCCTTGGCCGAATCGACCATGGCCAGCTCAGGGCGGCCTTCGTGGCAAGCGTGCAGATCGCGCTTGATTTCGTCTTGTTTGGACTGAGGTAAGGTGGCCACCTTGGCATACAAGTCGGCCATGCCGTTGTTCACATTGACGCCCAATTCCTTGAACAAAGCGCCGTGCTTGGCAAACGCGTCCTTGTAGAAAATCTTCACGCAGTGGCCGAAAACGATGGGGTGGGAGACCTTCATCATCGTGGCCTTGACGTGCAGAGAGAACATCACGCCTGTCTGGTGGGCGTCTTCGATTTCTTTCTCATAGAACTCGAGCAGCGCATTTTTGCTCATGTACATGCTGTCAATGACTTCGCGATCGAGCAGCGAAACTTTGGGCTTGAGGACGATGGTTTTGCCGCTTTTGGTGATCAGCTCCATCTTGACCTCACGGGCGCGGTCCAACGTGATGGACTTTTCTCCGTGGTAGAAGTCGCCCGCGTGCATGTGCGAAACGTGCGAGCGCGAGGCTTGGCTCCATTCGGCCATGCTGTGCGGGTTCTTGCGGGCAAATTCCTTGACGGCATTGGGTGCGCGGCGGTCAGAGTTGCCTTCGCGCAGCACCGGGTTCACAGCCGAGCCAATGCATTTGGCATAGCGCGTCTTGATGGCCTTTTCTTCGTCGTTTTTAGGGGCGTCCGGATAGTCGGGCAGTGCGTAACCCTTGGACTGCAGTTCTTTGATGGCGGCTGTGAGTTGGCCAACCGAGGCGCTGATGTTGGGCAACTTGATGATGTTGGTGTCGGCGCGAAGAGTCAGGCGGCCCAGCTCGGCCAGGTTGTCAGGGGCTTTTTGATCCGACTTCAAGTGATCTGAAAACTCTCCCAGGATACGGCCAGCCAGAGAGATGTCGCTGGTTTCGACCTCAATGCCTGCCTGCTGAGTGAAGGTGCGAACGATGGGCAGAAAGGCTGCGGTGGCCAACAGGGGCGCTTCATCCGTCAGGGTGTAAATGATTTTGGTGCGTGCTTCAGGCATGGTCATCGTGGTGTGTTTTTACAGGATGAAAAGAGAAGCCACCATTTTAAACCAAGCCTGCCGACATTCGCCTGACAAATGGGCAACTTCATTCAAGGTTTTTATGTCACAGCGATCTGCTGCAGTCTTCACCGACCCACCGAGCCCGACGCCAAGCGCCCAACAAGCCTGTTTCCGCTTGGATTTGTGGGAAAATAAATGCTTGTTGACGCCTCTCCCCTTTATTCAGCGCGGTCATTGACCGCGTTTTTGTATTCAATTTCATGGTTCAGATCACGCTTCCCGACGGTTCATTGCGCGAATTTCCTGGCCCGGTCACCGTGGCAGAAGTGGCAGCCTCTATTGGCGCTGGCTTGGCCAAGGCAGCCTTGGGTGGCAAGGTCAATGGGCAGCTGGTCGACACCAGCTTCAGCATGACCGCTAATGCCCAATTGGCCATAGTGACCGTCAAGGACCCTGAAGGCCTCGAATTGATCCGTCATTCCACGGCACACTTGTTGGCCTATGCGGTCAAGGCCTTGTTTCCTGAGGCGCAAGTCACGATCGGTCCCGTCATTGAAAACGGCTTTTATTACGACTTTTCCTTCAGTCGCCCCTTCACGCCTGAGGACCTGGTCACGATTGAAAAGCGCATGACCGAGCTGGCCGCCAAAGACGAGCCTGTGATGCGTCGTGAATTGCCACGCGATGAGGCGGTGGCCCACTTCAAGGCAATAGGTGAGCATTACAAAGCGGAAATCATTGGCAGCATTCCGGCCGACCAAGCGGTCAGCCTGTACCGCGAAGGCGATTTCGAAGACCTGTGTCGCGGCCCGCACGTGCCCAACACCGGCAAGCTCAAACACTTCAAACTCATGAAGGTCGCCGGTGCTTATTGGCGTGGCGACAGCAAAAACGAGATGCTTCAGCGTGTCTACGGCACGGCTTGGGCCAGTAAAGATGACTTGCAGCAGTACCTTACCCGTCTGGAAGAAGCTGAAAAGCGAGACCACCGCAAGCTGGGGCGCGAGTTGGACTTGTTCCATATCGACGAGCATTCTCCAGGCACTGTTTTTTGGCATCCCAAGGGTTGGACAGTTTGGCAAGAGGTGGAGCAGTACATGCGGCGCGTTTACCGCGATAACGGCTACCTTGAAGTCAAAGGTCCGCAAATCTTGGACCAAAAACTGTGGGAGAAAACGGGGCACTGGGACAAATACCGCGAGAACATGTTTGTGACCGAGTCCGAAAAGCGTGATTACGCTTTGAAGCCAATGAATTGCCCGGGGCACATCATCATTTTCAAGCAAGGCATCAAGAGCTACCGCGATTTACCATTGCGTTTTGGTGAGTTTGGCCAGTGCCACCGCAACGAGCCTTCGGGCGGTTTGCACGGCATCATGCGAGTGCGAGCATTCACCCAAGACGATGGTCATATTTTTTGCACTGAAGATCAAATTCAAGATGAAGTGGTCGCTTTCACCAAACTGCTGCAAAACGTCTACAAAGACTTTGGCTTTACAGACATCATCTACAAGCTCTCCACCCGGCCCGAAAAACGCATTGGCTCGGAAGAAAGCTGGGACTTAGCAGAAACCGCATTGGCCGATGGTTTGCGTGCCTCGGCTTGCGAGTTTTCGTATTTGCCGGGTGAGGGGGCGTTTTATGGCCCCAAAATTGAATACACCTTGAAAGACGCGATTGGACGCGAATGGCAGTGCGGCACGATTCAAGTTGACCCCAACATGCCTGAGCGTTTAGATGCTGAGTTTGTAGGGGAGGACGGTTCGCGTCATCGCCCCATCATGCTGCACCGTGCCATCGTCGGTAGTTTGGAGCGTTTCATCGGTATTTTGATCGAGCAGCACTCGGGCGCCTTGCCCACTTGGCTTGCCCCGCTGCAGGTGTCGGTGCTCAACATCACCGATGCACAGTCTGATTACTGTCGTGAAATCGCTGCAAAACTGCAAAATTCGGTGTCAAATCAAGGCCTTAGGGTTCAAATGGACCTGCGCAACGAAAAAATCACGTATAAAATACGAGAGCATTCGTTGCAAAAGCTGCCTTACATCCTTGTCGCTGGCGACAAGGAAAAGGCAGCAGGTACCGTCGCTGTGCGCGCCCGGGGTAACAAAGACCTCGGTGTGATGTCGATCGATGCGTTCATTGAACTCATTGCTGCCGACATCGCTTCTAAAGCCTGAAGGTGAGTTTCGCCACAAGCTTTGGCCTGTGGGCACAAAGATGGATGGGCTGCTTTTTGCAGTTTTTTCCGTAAAGGATTGAGTCATCGCTACCGAATTTCGTGATCGTCGCCAACGCGAAGAACGTAAACACCGTTTGAACCGTGAAATCATGGCCCCAGAAGTCCGTGTTTCCGGCCCTGAGAATGAACCCATGGGTATTTTGTCACTTGCAGAGGCCTTGCGCCTTGCTGGTGAAATGGATGTGGACTTGGTTGAAATTGCCGCCACCGCCAGCCCGCCTGTGTGCCGTCTGATGGACTACGGCAAGTTCAAGTACCAAGAGCAAAAGCGTGCGGCAGAAGCCAAAGCCAAGCAAACGGTCATTGACATCAAGGAAGTCAAGTTCCGCCCGGGCACAGACGACGGTGACTACAACATTAAGATGCGCAACATTCGCCGGTTTTTGACCGATGGTGACAAGTGCAAAATCACTTTGCGTTTTCGCGGTCGTGAAATCACCCACCAAGAGTTGGGTTTGGCGCTACTCAACCGAATTCGCGACGATTTGGCTGATTCGATCATTGTTGAGCAGTTTCCTAAACTGGAAGGCCGCCAGATGATCATGATGATCGCGCCTGGCCGTAAAAAGCCTGCTGTGGGTGGTAAGACTGCAGATGCTTCTGCACCTGCAGAATCGGCTTGAAAAAGAATTTGACCGGCTTTCGGGCTGGTTGAGTCAAGAGCTGCCTTAGGGCGGCTTTTGTTAAAAGTGGCTCGGGGCCAACAAGGCTGCAAATTTTTTGCAGACGCCTCACGAGCACAATTAAAGGAGCATGAGTATGCCCAAGATGAAGACCAAAAGCAGCGCAAAAAAGCGCTTCCGTGTTCGTCCCGGTGGAACCGTTAAACGCGGACAAGCCTTCAAACGTCACATCCTGACCAAGAAGACCACCAAAAACAAGCGCCACCTTCGCGGTTCGGTGTCTGTGCATGAGACCAATATGGGTCACATCGCACAAATGCTGCCCATGGCTGGCCTGTAATCACTGACGAACAAGGAGAATAAATATGCCTCGCGTTAAACGTGGTGTAACGGCACGCGCCCGTCACAAGAAAGTTTTGGCCCTTGCAAAAGGTTTCCGCGGTCGCCGCGGCAATGTCTTCCGCATCGCCAAACAGGCGGTGATGAAGGCTGGCCAATACGCCTACCGTGACCGCCGCACCAAAAAGCGTGTGTTCCGTCAGTTGTGGATTGCCCGTATCAACGCCGCTGCGCGTGAATGCGGTCTGACCTACAGTCAGTTCGCCAACGGCCTGAAGAAGGCGGCTATCGAAATCGACCGTAAAATGCTGTCGGATATCGCTGTGCACGACAAGGCCGCTTTTGCTGGCATCGTGACCCAAGTCAAAGCCAAACTGGCCGCAGCTTGAGTTTATGAGTGACTTGGGCCCTTGGGCCTGTGTCACGCACTCGATCAAAGGGATTGAGGCTCACAACAGCTTCAATCCCTTTTGTATTTTGTCACCTACGAAATTCCCATCATGAACGAGCTGGACACCCTGGTCGAATCCGCCCGCCAGAGTTTTGTGCAGGCACTGACACCTGCTGACCTGGAAAACGCCAAAGCCCAGTTTCTGGGCAAAGCCGGTCGCATCACCGAGTTGATGAAGGGCATGGCCGCTTTGAGCGTGGAAGACAAAAAAACCAGAGGTGCCGCCATCAACATCGCCAAGCAGGCGGTCGAGTCGGCTTTGAACGACCGCCGTCAGGCGCTGGCCGATGCAGAGTTGCAAGTGCAACTCAAAGCGGAAGCGCTCGATGTGACGCTGCCAGGCCGCAGTGCCAACACAGGCGGCTTGCACCCTGTCTCGCTCACCCTCGAGCGGGTCGAAAACATTTTTGGTTCCATGGGCTTTGAAGTCGCCCAAGGCCCCGAGATTGAGACCGACTGGTTCAACTTCACCGCGCTCAACACCCCAGAAAACCATCCGGCCCGCTCCATGCACGACACCTTCTATGTCGAAGGCGGTCATTTGCTGCGCACGCATACCAGCCCGATGCAGATCCGCCATGCGGTGCAGCACGTCAAGCGCTACCGCAACCAAATTGATGCCGGTCAGGCCATGCCCGAAATCCGTGTCATTGCACCGGGTCGCACCTACCGCGTAGACAGCGACGCGACCCACTCGCCCATGTTCCACCAGTGCGAAGGCCTGTGGATTGGCGAGAACGTGAGCTTCAAGGACCTGAAGGTGGTGGTCACCGATTTTTGCCGCACCTTTTTTGAGAGCGACGACTTGGTGCTGCGTTTCCGTCCCAGCTTTTTCCCCTTCACCGAGCCCAGCGCCGAGATCGACATCCAATTCCAAAACGGCCCGTTGGCCGGTCGCTGGCTCGAAGTGGGCGGATCCGGCCAAGTGCACCCGAACGTGGTGCGCAACATGGGCCTGGACCCCGAGCGTTTCATCGGCTTTGCCTTTGGCATGGGCATGGACCGTTTCACCATGCTGCGCTATGGCGTGAACGACCTGCGCCTGTTTTTTGACGGCGATGTACGCTTCCTGAGCCAGTTCCAGTAATTCCCTCCCAAGTCCGATACACGAGTCACGCGTCATGCAATTTCCCGAATCCTGGTTGCGCGAGTTCTGCAACCCGTCCCTGACAACCCAGCAACTGGCCGACACGCTGACCATGGCTGGCCTCGAAGTGGAAGAGCTCGAGCCTGTGGCGCCTCCTTTCACAAAGATCGTGGTCGGTGAAATCATGGAAGCCGTGCAGCACCCCAACGCCGACCGCCTGCGCGTTTGCCAGGTGGAAGTGGGGCAGGGCAGCCTGCTGAACATCGTGTGCGGCGCGCCCAATGCTCGCGTGGGCATTCGTGTGCCTTGCGCCATGGTGGGTGCCGAGTTGCCTCCGGGAGATGACGGCAAGCCATTCGTCATCAAGGTCGGCAAGTTGCGCGGTGTAGAAAGCCAGGGCATGTTGTGCTCAGCCAAAGAACTGAAAATTGCCGATGACCATGGTGGTCTGCTGGAGTTGCCTGCAGACGCCCCGCTGGGCCAGGACATTCGCCAGTACCTGAATCTGGATGACACCCTGATGACGCTCAAGTTGACGCCCAACCTGGCACATTGCCTGAGCGTGTACGGCATCGCCCGCGAAGTGTCGGCCCTGACCGGAGCGCCTTTGAAGGCCCCGACTTTTCCGGCAGTGGCCACGCAGATCAGCGACAAGCTGGCCGTGAATGTGCAGGCCCCCGACCTGTGCGGCCGCTTCAGTGGCCGCGTTGTGAAGGGCGTGAACACGAAGGCGCAGACCCCGCAGTGGATGGTGGACCGCCTGGCCCGTTGTGGTCAGCGCAGCGTGAGCCCGCTGGTGGACATCTCCAACTACGTGATGTTCGAGTTCGGCCGGCCTTCGCACATTTTTGACCTCGACAAGATCCATGGTGGCCTGCAGGTGCGCTGGGGCCAGCCCGGTGAATCGCTCAAGCTGCTCAACGGCAACACGGTGACAGTGGACGACAAGTTGGGTGTGATTGCTGACGATAGCCAGGTCGAGTCGCTGGCCGGCATCATGGGTGGCGACGCCACCGCCGTGTCTGATGACACCCAAAACATCTACATCGAAGCCGCGTTCTGGTGGCCCACCTCGATTGCTGGCCGTTCGCGCCGTTACAACTTCTCGACCGATGCGGGCCACCGCTTTGAGCGTGGTGTGGACCCGCAGCTGACGGTGGAGCACATCGAGCGGATCACCCAGCTGGTGCTGGACATCTGCGGAACCCCCGAGACCCAAGTCGGCCCCGTCGACGACCAGATTCTGAACATTCCAGCCATCAAGCCCGTCACGGTGCGCGTGGCCCGTGCGGTCAAGGTGATTGGCATGCCTTTGACCCAGCAGCAATGCGCTGACGCTTTGCGAGGCCTAGGTTTGCAAGTGGCTGAAGGGCAGGGCACCCTCACCGTCACGCCGCCCAGCTTCCGGTTCGATTTGCAGATCGAAGAAGACCTGATCGAAGAAGTGGCACGCATGGTGGGCTACAACAACCTGCCCACGAACCCGCCTTTGGCCCCCATCACGGCCAAGGTGCGTCCTGAGACCGAGCGCAGCCCGTCGGCCGTGTGCCGGGCCATCGCCGCTTTGGGTTACCAGGAAACCATCAACTACAGCTTTGTCGAAGAAGCATGGGAAAAAGATTTGGCGGGCAATGCCAACCCGATCCGCCTGCTCAACCCCATCGCCAGCCAGATGAGCGTGATGCGCTCCAGCCTGATCGGCTCGCTACTCCAGGTGGTCAAGTTCAACGCCGACCGCAAGGCCGACCGCGTTCGTGTGTTCGAGTTGGGGCGAGTGTTTTTGCGCAATGCCGCTGTTCAAAGTAACGACACCACGGTAGAAGGTTTTGACCAGCCCATGAAAGTCTCAGGTATGGCTTGGGGCCCCTTGGAGCCGCTGAACTGGACCGGCAAGTCGCGGCTGGTGGATTTCTTCGACGTCAAAGCAGATGTCGAGCGCTTGCTGGCCCCGGCCCAGGCCGAATTCGTGGCTGCCGAACACCCTGCTTTACACCCTGGCCGCTCTGCCCAAGTGCTGCTTAACGGCCGTGTGATCGGTCATGTGGGTGAATTACACCCGCGCTGGCGTCAGGCCTGGGACTTGCCGCACGCGCCTGTTGTGTTCGAGCTTGACTTGGATGCGGTTAGCCAGCGGAGCGTGCCCGTGGCCAAGCTCGTGGCCAAGTGGCAAGCGGTGGAACGCGACATCGCCGTGATCGTGCGCGAGCAGGTCACCCATGACCAGTTGATGCAGGCCATCCACAGCGCCGAGACTCAGGGTTTGCTGCGCCATGCGGTGCTGTTCGATGTCTACCGCCCCAAGGCCGAAGTGACTGGCGGTTTGGCGGAGGGCGAAAAAAGTCTGGCGGTGCGTTTGAGCTTGCACAGCGATGAGGCCACCTTGACCGATGCCCAGATCGAAGCCGCCATGGGTGCCGTCATGGCCAGCCTGTCAGAGCGAGTTTCTGCGCGTTTGCGTAGCTGAGGGCGTGCCATGCAAATCAGTTTTGAATCTCTCGAAACACCGGCCCTGACCAAGGCGCATTTGGCCGATTTGTTGTTCGAGCAGATTGGCTTGAACAAGCGCGAGTCCAAGGACATGGTTGATGCGTTCTTTGACCTGATGGTGGACAGCCTGATTGCGGGTGACGATGTGAAGATTTCCGGTTTCGGCAATTTCCAGATCCGCACTAAGGCAGCGCGTCCCGGGCGCAACCCGCGCACCGGAGAATTGATCCCGATTGATGCACGTCGTGTCGCGACCTTCCATGCCAGCCATAAACTCAAGGCCTTGATTCAGGGCGATACCGTTGACGACGAGGGTGTGGAGACGTTGGGCCGCTGATTCATTTTGATTGGAGTGCGCATGTTGTTCAAGTTCAAATCCCAAGTGACCAGCGACCTCATCATGCTGGAGGGCGATGGGCGCAGGCTGCTGAAAATCATGTTGGGTCACGACCCTGACAAAGGCATTATTTTGGTAAAGGACCTGCCCGCGGCAATTGCCAAGCTGGAGTCGGCTGTGGCCCAGGATGAGGCTGCTCGTTTGCATCGCAGCCAGGAGGCGAAAAGAGCTTTGGCGCCAAATGACAGCCCACAAGACGCCTTTGGCGAGGCCCTGAACCCGGTGCGTCTTGCGCAACGGGCGAGCCCCATGCTCAAGATGCTCAAGCACTGCGTGGCTGACCCGGCAGACATGGTCTGGGGCGTTTGACCCTCAGCTTGGCCGCTTGCTGAACACGGTGCCACCGAGTTTAGCGCCGGGCTTGATTTGCCGCTTGGCAAACCAGCCCTGGTTCATTTCCAGTACGAAGCGCACGGGTTTGCTGGAGCAGTGCGAGTCATCGCTTTGTGGCTGCATGTCGGCTAAGTTGACGATGGTGCCATCGTCTTCGACAAAAGCCGCAGTCAAAGGAATCAGCGTGTTGCGCATCCAAAAGCATTGGGTGCTCGCCTGCTCAAACACGAAAAGCATGCCCTCGTGAAGCGGCATGTCCTTGCGCCACATCAGACCAATCTGGCGCTGCTCGGGGGTTTGGGCCAATTGCACATCGAGGCGGTGCATGCCAGCCGTCAACTGCGTCCGAACCAGGCCCAATTGAGGCCCGGAGCTGGACTGGGCTGACGCCAGTGATCCGGCCAGCAGCAGGCTGCAGCCGATCCAGAACTCAACGCTGAGCCTGAAAAAATCTCGTGCAATGTCGAAAAAAGAGCGATAAAGCAAAAAGAAGAGGTTGGTCATGGTCGGGGGGAGTGCAGTAAAGAATCAGACCTAAGGATAACCCTGGCCAGCTTGGACCCGTTCAGGAGACGGTCACAACCCGTGTAAAACCCCGCGCCATCCGCTTTTCTGTACTTAAGGGGTGCTGATGCTGGAAACTTGGCCGTCATCCGCCTCGTCGGGCTCGCTAAGGCCTGCCAAAGCGTTGTCTGAGGGCCTTCCAGCAGATGGCAGGGCTTGTGACGCCGCCTGGATGTTCGCGGCCATCAGGCCCTTGGCGCCTTGGGTCAGCTCAAAATCGACGCGCTGGCCTTCCTTGAGGCTTTTGAAGCCCTCCATCTGGATGGCCGAGAAATGGGCAAAGGCGTCTGCGCCGCCGCCGTCTGGTTGAATGAAGCCAAAACCTTTGGCATCGTTGAACCATTTGACCGTGCCACTGGGCATACGATATCTCCGTAATTTTTATTTGAAGTCTCAGTTTGAGTAATTCAAAGCGAATTTGTCAATGTGAGGTTTTCCCGGGGTGCAGCATTTGTGCCGAAGGTGGCCAAGACTTTTCAGACCCCGGGCTCAAAGGTCTTAAAAGCACCGATAGAATGAAATCATGGCAACGAAAAAACCTTCCAATCCCACGCTGCCGATCGTGACCCCGCGTGCGCCCGATGGCGGCGACGCCGTTGTCCTCGAAAGACGTGCCCAGAAAGTAAAACCGCCCCAGTTGTATCAGGTGGCGATGCTCAATGACGACTTCACCCCGATGGAATTCGTGGTGATGGTGATCCAGGAGTTTTTCAGCAAAGACCGAGAAGCGGCCACACAAATCATGCTCAAAATCCACTTGGATGGCAAAGGCGTGTGTGGTGTTTACTCTCGCGACGTGGCCGCCACCAAGGTCGATCAGGTGCTGGACGCAGCCAAACAGGCTGGACATCCGCTGCAATGTGTCAGTGAACCCATTGAATAAGTCGGTATGCCCCTCACCTCCCATTCATCTCATTTACTCAGCAAGGCATAAGGAAATCACATGATTGCCCAAGAATTGGAAGTCAGCTTGCACATGGCCTTTGTTGAAGCCCGTCAACAGCGCCACGAATTCATCACCGTTGAGCACTTGCTGCTGGCCCTGCTGGACAACCCCAGCGCGGCCGAAGTGCTGCGCGCTTGCGCCGCCAACATCGATGATTTGCGCAAAGCCTTGAGCAATTTCATCAAGGACAACACCCCGCAGGTCGCCGGTACTGAAGAGGTGGACACGCAGCCCACATTGGGGTTTCAACGCGTGATCCAGCGCGCCATCATGCATGTGCAATCCACAGGCAACGGCAAAAAAGAGGTCACGGGTGCCAACGTGCTGGTGGCTATTTTTGGCGAAAAAGACTCGCACGCCGTGTATTACTTGCACCAGCAGGGCATCACACGTTTGGATGTGGTCAATTTCATTGCCCACGGCATTCGCAAGACCGATCCGCCCGAGGCGGCCAAATCCGATGCGCCCTTCAGCTCCGAAACCGAAGAGGCCAGCGGTGGTGAGCGCAACGAAAAAGCCTCGCCGCTGGAGCAGTTCACGAACAACCTCAATCAGGCAGCCAAAGAAGGCAAGATCGACCCGCTGATCGGCCGTGAATACGAAGTGGAACGCACGATCCAAATTTTATGCCGCCGTCGCAAAAACAACCCGCTGCTGGTCGGCGAAGCCGGTGTGGGTAAAACGGCGATTGCTGAAGGCTTGGCTTGGCGCATCACGCAAGGCACTGTGCCTGACATCCTGGCCGAAGCCACTGTATATTCGCTGGATATGGGCGCGCTGCTCGCAGGGACCAAGTACCGGGGTGACTTCGAACAACGCCTCAAGGGCGTGCTCAAGTCTCTCAAGGAAAAACCCAACGGTATCCTCTTCATCGATGAAATCCACACCCTGATCGGTGCGGGTGCGGCCTCGGGCGGGACCCTAGACGCCTCCAACTTGCTCAAGCCAGCGCTCTCCAGTGGCCAGCTCAAGTGCATCGGCGCAACCACATTCACCGAATACCGTGGCATCTTTGAAAAAGACGCCGCTTTGTCGCGTCGTTTTCAGAAAGTGGACGTGGTCGAGCCCACGGTGTCCGAGACCGTGGACATCCTCAAAGGCCTCAAGAGCCGCTTTGAAGACCACCACAGCGTCAAATACACCAACGCGGCGTTGCAGGCTGCCGCCGAGTTGTCTGCCAAGTTCATTAACGACCGCCGACTGCCCGACAAGGCGATTGACGTGATCGATGAAGCCGGGGCTGCCCAGCGCATCCAGGTGGCCTCCAAGCGCAAAAAGACGATTGGCAAGTCCGAGATCGAGGACATCGTCGCCAAGATCGCCCGCATCCCGCCGGCCAACGTGTCCAACGACGACCGCAGCAAGCTGCAGACCATCGAGCGTGACCTCAAATCGGTGGTGTTCGGCCAGGACAAAGCCATTGAAGTGCTGGCCTCGGCCGTCAAGATGGCCCGCTCGGGCCTGGGCAAGACTGACAAGCCGATTGGCTCCTTCCTGTTCTCGGGCCCCACAGGTGTGGGCAAGACCGAGGCGGCCAAGCAACTGGCTTACATCATGGGCATTGAGCTCATTCGCTTTGACATGTCCGAGTACATGGAGCGCCATGCGGTGAGCCGCCTGATCGGCGCGCCTCCGGGCTATGTGGGTTTTGACCAAGGTGGTCTGTTGACCGAAGCCGTGACCAAGAAGCCGCACTGCGTGCTCTTGCTCGACGAAATCGAGAAGGCCCACCCGGACATCTTCAACGTGCTGCTGCAGGTCATGGACCACGGCACCTTGACCGACAACAACGGGCGCAAGGCCGACTTCCGCAATGTGATCATCATCATGACCACCAACGCGGGGGCCGAGACCATGAACAAGGCCACCATCGGTTTCACCAACCCGCGTGCGGCAGGCGATGAAATGGCCGATATTAAGCGCCTCTTCACTCCAGAATTCCGCAACCGCTTGGATGCGATGGTCAGCTTCAAGCCCCTGGATGCACAGATCATCCTGCGCGTGGTGGATAAATTCTTGCTCCAACTGGAAACCCAGCTGGGCGAGAAAAAGGTGGAAGTCACCTTCACCGACGCCTTGCGCAAGTTCCTGGGCAAGAAGGGCTTCGACCCGCTCATGGGCGCGCGTCCGATGCAGCGCCTGATTCAGGACACGATTCGCAAGGCCTTGGCCGACGAGTTGCTGTTCGGTCGCCTGACCGAGGGTGGCCGCCTGACGGTGGACATCGACGACAAGGACGAGGTGTTGCTGGACATCACGCCCAACCCGAAAAAGGAAAGTCGCGCATCGCGTTCGGAGCCAACCGAGCCAGAAGAAGCGACGGCGGATTAAGACCCGTGCCCGCGTCCTGGTCCCTTTTCGGGGACAGGTTCACCAAAAAGGCCTTTCGGGGCCTTTTTTGCAGGTCAAAAGAAGTTGGCTTGTCGGGTGTTGGGTTGTCCTTACCTGCGCCGGCCACTTCCCAATAAGTTGCCGAGTACCCCACGAACGATTTCCCTGCCAATGGCCGAGCCTACCGTGCGCACGGCACTTTTGACCACCAACTGGGCCACCCCATCGCGTTGCCCACCGCGCGGGCCTGAGCTGCCAAACAGCATGTCAGACAGCCCACCCATCAGGCCACCGCCGGTCGGTTCGGCCGCAGTTGAGGTTTGCCCAGGCAAGGGGCTATTGGTATTGGTATTGGCTTGGACGGCAGCGGTGGTCTGGCCCTTGATTTTTTCGTAAGCCGACTCCCGGTCCTGGGCTTGTTCGTACAACCCGGCCACCAAAGAGCCCTGAATCAGTGACTGGCGCTGGGCGGGGGTGATGGGGCCGAGTTGGCTGCCTGGTGGCAACACAAACACGCGTTCGGTCTCGCAGGGGCGGCCCTTGGCGTCCAGAAAACTCACCAGGGCCTCGCCCACGGCCAGCTCGGTGATGGCCGCTTCGATGTCCAGGCCCGCCTTGGGGCGCATGGTTTGCGCGGTCGATTTCACGGCTTTTTGATCGCGCGGGGTGTAGGCACGCAGGGCGTGTTGCACCCGGTTGCCCAACTGGCCCAGCACGCTGTCGGGGATGTCCAGCGGGTTTTGCGTGACAAAGTACACCCCAACGCCCTTGGAGCGCACCAAGCGCACGACCAGCTCGATGCGCTCGACCAGGACTGCCGGCGCGTCCTTGAACAGCAGGTGCGCCTCGTCGAAAAAGAAGACCAGCTTGGGCTTTTCCGGATCACCGATTTCGGGCAGCACCTCGAACAACTCGGACAGCATCCACAGCAAAAAGGTGGCGTACAGGCGCGGCGAATTCATGAGCTTGTCGGCCGCCAGGATGTTCACCACCCCCTGGCCCTGCGCGTCGGTCTGCATGAAGTCTTCGATGTTGAGCATGGGCTCGCCAAAGAATTGATCACCGCCCTGGGTTTCGATTTGCACCAAGCCGCGCTGGATGGCCCCGATGCTGGCGGCGCTGATGTTGCCGTACTCGGTGGTGAACTGTTTGGCGTTGTCCCCCACGTACTGCAGCATCGCCCGCAGGTCTTTCATGTCCAGCAGCAGCAAGCCGTTGTCATCGGCGATCTTGAACACCAGGTTCAGCACCCCGGCCTGGGTGTCGTTCAGGCCCAACATGCGGGTCAGCAACAAGGGTCCCATGTCCGATATGGTGGCGCGCACCGGGTGCCCTTGCTCGCCAAAGACGTCCCATAAAGTTGTGGGACAGGCCAGGGGCTCTGGCAGAGAAAGCCCCCGGTCTTTCAGCACAGCAGCCAGCTTGTCGGCGATCTTGCCCGCTTGGCTAACCCCGGTCAGGTCGCCTTTGACGTCCGCCATGAAGACCGGCACGCCCAGACGCGAAAAGTTTTCGGCCAAGGTTTGCAAGGTCACGGTTTTGCCGGTGCCGGTGGCCCCGGTGATCAAGCCGTGGCGGTTGGCCAGACCCGGCAGCAGGTGACACTGCGCTTGGGCATTTTGAGCAATCAACATGGGATCAGCCATCAAAAATCTCCTCCCCGGAGTGAAAAGTAAAATCAAACCTCTAGATTAAATCAACATTCAAGGAATTTCCGATGGCTGGCCACAGTAAATGGGCAAATATTCAGCACCGCAAGGGGCGGCAAGACGAAAAGCGCCAACGGATCTGGACCCGCGTGGTGCGTGAAATCATGGTCGCGGCCCGCACGGGCGGCGGCGACGTCAGCGCCAATCCCCGCCTTCGCCTGGCCATCGAGAAGGCCAAAGCGGCCAATATGCCAGCCGACACCATCAAGCGCAACGTGGATAAGGCCACCGGCAATCTGGAGGGTGTGACTTACGAGGAAATCCGATACGAAGGCTACGGCATTGGTGGCGCGGCCATCATCGTGGACACCATGACCGACAACCGGGTGCGCACCGTGGCCGAAATGCGCCATGCGCTGAGCAAGCACGGCGGCAACTTGGGCACAGAGGGCTCGGTGGCGTTTCAATTCAAACACTGCGGTCAACTCATCTTCGCCCCCGGCACTTCGGAGGATCGGGTCATGGATGTGGCGCTGGAAGCCGGTGCCCAAGACGTGCTCACCGACGAGGAGGGCGCGATCGAGGTCTTGACCACACCCGCTGATTTTGAAGCTGTGAAAAACGCGCTGGAGGCCGCTGGACTGGTGGCCGATATGGCTGAAGTCACTTGGCGTGCCGAAAATTCTGTGTCTTTGTCCGGCGATGGGGCAGCCAAAATGCAAAAATTATTGGATATATTGGAAGACTTGGACGATGTACAAAATGTGTTCCACAACGCTGAATTTGAAGATTAAGGAAGTTGGATGAAAGTATTGATCGTCGGCAGTGGTGGCCGTGAGCACGCCATGGCCTGGAAATTGGCGCAATCACCCAAACTTCAGCAGGTTTATGTGGCACCAGGCAACGGGGGCACAGCCAAAGATAAAAACCTGGTCAATGTGCCGATCACTGACTTGGTGCTGCTGCGCCAGTGGGCCTTGGACAATGGCATCGGTCTGACCTTGGTGGGGCCAGAGGCGCCTTTGGCCGCGGGCATTGTGGACGACTTTCGGGCCCATGGCTTGCGGATTTTTGGCCCCACCCGAGCCGCCGCTCAGTTGGAAAGTTCCAAGGCTTTTTCAAAGGCTTTCATGCAGCGCCACGGCATCCCCACAGCCGAATTTGAGACCTTTACCGATGCGGCATTGGCCCATGCTTACGTGGACCGCCTAGGCGCGCCGATTGTGGTCAAGGCCGACGGATTAGCAGCAGGCAAAGGCGTGGTGGTGGCCATGACGCTGGCTCAGGCGCACGAGGCGATCGACTTCATGCTGCTCGATAACGCGCTGGGTGTGGCGCACAACGCGGGCGTCGCTCGCGTGGTGATCGAAGAGTTCTTGCAAGGCGAAGAAGCCAGCTTCATGGTGCTGTGCGATGGAAAGAACGTGGCTGCCCTGGCCACCAGCCAAGACCACAAACGATTGCTGGACCGCGACGAAGGCCCCAACACGGGCGGCATGGGGGCGTATTCCCCCGCTCCAGTGGTCACGGCTGAGGTGCACGCCCGCGCCATGCGTGAGGTCATCTTGCCCACCATCCGGGGCATGGAAAAAGACGGCATCACCTACACCGGCTTCTTGTATGCCGGCTTGATGATCGACCCGCAAGGCCGAATCAAGACCCTGGAATTCAATTGCCGCATGGGCGACCCCGAGACCCAGCCTATCCTGATGCGCCTGAAGTCCGATCTGTTTGAAGTGCTGATGGCGGCGACCGGCGAGGGTCTGAATCAATTGGAAATGGAATGGGACCGGCGCGTGGCATTGGGTGTGGTCATGGCCGCAGCGGGTTATCCGCTTGACCCACGCAAGGGCGATGCCGTGACAGGTCTGCCCAAGGACTTGAACGATGTCATGGTGTTCCATGCGGGCACCACCGAAAAAGACGGTCAAATTCTGACCTCCGGGGGGCGTGTGCTGTGCGTCACAGCGCTGGCCGACTCGGTCAAGCAAGCGCAGCAAAAGGCTTACCAGGCGGCCATCCCAGTTGCCTTTGAAGGCATGCAGATGCGCCAAGACATTGGTTACCGCGCCATCAAAAACTGAAGCAACAATTCCGCCATGCGCAGTGAGCCCGACCACCCCGTGACCTTTAAGGGCTCGACCTTGGCCCGTTGGGTCTTGAAACTGCTGGGTTGGCATGTGGATTTTGAGGGTTTTCCGACCCCTCAGGGCGTGGCCGTTTTTTATCCGCACACCAGCAACTGGGACTTTCCGATCGGCGTGCTGGCCAAATGGGCTCTGGGCGTTCCGGTGCATTTTTGGGGCAAGGACTCGTTGTTCAAATTTCCACTGGTCGGTGCCTGGCTTCGGTGGCTGGGCGGCATCCCGATTGACCGCAGTTCGTCAAAGGGCGTGGTCGGTCAGATGGTCCATGTTTTCGAGCAGCACAAGCAAAACAACCAGTTTCTCTGGCTGGGTTTGGCGCCCGAGGGTACACGCAGTCATACACCGGGCTGGCGCAGCGGTTTTTACCAACTGGCCCTCGGGGCGCGGGTGCCCTTGGCCTTGGTCAAACTGGACTGGGGGAAGCGCCGCTTCTGCGTGGTCGATTTTTACGACCTGACGGGACATGTTGAGCAAGATTACGCGCACCTGGCCCAAGTCTATGCAGGGGTGACGGGCTTTCATGCGCACCAGATGGGGCCCATCATTCCGTGGCGCCCTGTTCAGTCCGTTCAGCCGTCCCCGCCAGAGACCACGACCATTTCCTAAAAAACCTTACTACGTCTGTCTCCACCATGAGCACCAGCTTTCAACTCGGAACCGTCAAGAACTATCTGCTGGGCCTGCAGTCCCTCATCACGGGGGCCTTGACGGATCTTGATGGCACCCCTTTCCTGACAGACGCCTGGCAAAAAGACCCTGGTGAAAAACTTCAGGGCAGTGGTATCACCCAGATTCTGGAAGGTGGTCCCATTTTTGAACGGGCTGGTTGCGGCTTTTCGCACGTCACCGGACCACAGTTGCCACCCTCGGCCACCCAGCATCGCCCAGAGTTGGCGGGGTCCGCCTTTGAGGCGATGGGCGTGTCCTTGGTGTTTCACCCGCGTAACCCCTATGTGCCCACAGTGCACATGAACGTGCGCATGATCGCGGCCAAACCCGAGGGCGGGGCGCCCGTGGCCTGGTTTGGCGGGGGCATGGACCTGACGCCTTATTACGGCTTTGACGAAGACGCTGTGCATTTTCATCAATCTTGCAAAGACGCTTTGAGCCCATTTGGCGAGGCCTTGCACCCGCGCTTCAAGACCTGGTGCGACGATTATTTTTGCAACAAACACCGCCGTGAGCAGCGCGGCGTGGGCGGCATATTCTTCGACGACTTTTCTGAACTGGGCATGGACCAGAGCTTTGCCATGCTGCAAAGCGTGGCCGATTCATTGCTGACGGCCTACATGCCCATCGTGATGCGCCGCAAGGACACCCCCTATGGCGAGCGCGAACGTGACTTTCAGCTCTACCGCCGTGGTCGCTATGTCGAGTTCAACCTGGTGTGGGACCGGGGCACACATTTTGGTTTGCAGTACGGTGGCCGCACCGAATCGATTCTGCTGTCCATGCCGCCCGAGGTGCGCTGGTCGTATCAGCGCCAGGACGAAGCTGGGTCGCCCGAAGCACGCTTGCTCAGCCACTTTCTGGTGCCTAAGGACTGGGTTTGAGTCTGCCTGCTGCCATGCACAACGCCCAAGCCACTGTGCAGCGCCTGGGCGTTTTTGGCGGAGCGTTCGACCCGCCGCACCTGGCCCATGTGGCCTTGGTGGAAGCGGCCGTGGCCCAGTTGCAGCTTGACCAAGTGCGTGTGCTGCCCACGGGCCAAGCCTGGCACAAACCGCGCAACCTCAGCGATGCCGCGCACCGTCTGGCTATGACGCGTTTGGCCTATGCGCCTTTGCCGCAAGTGGTGGTGGACGAGCGGGAAATCTTGCGCACTGGACCCAGCTACACGGTGGACACCCTGCATGAGTTGCAGACAGAATATCCGCAGGCGCAGCTGTTTTTGCTGCTCGGCGACGACCAGCGGCGCGCCTTGCCCGCCTGGCACCAAATCGGTGAAATCGGGCGCATCGCTATAATCTGCGCCGCAGGCCGCGATATGGCCGTTCGTGCCTGGAACGAAGAATCAGGCGTTGCACCCACAAATCCACCCCTTTCAGACACGCTGCAAGAGTGCATTCGCACCCTAGACATGCCGCTGATGCCCCACAGTGCCACGGACATCCGTGTGCTGGCGGCCACAGAGCAGGCCCTGACAGGCTTGGTACCCCCCGCTGTTGAGCGCTATATTCACGAACACCACCTTTACAGGCCCCATTGATGACCGATAACGCAGCCAAAAAAGACATTCAAAAACTCCAACGAACCATTGTGGACGCGCTGGAGGACGTCAAGGCCCAAGAGATCCAGGTGTTTGACACCGAGCACCTTTCCTCTTTGTTTGAGCGGGTCATCATTGCCTCGGGTACGTCCAACCGCCAGACCAAGGCCTTGGCCGCCAGCGTGCGTGACAAAGTGCGCAACGCCGGCTTTGGCAAACCCCGCATTGAGGGCGAAGACAACGGCGAGTGGATCATTGTCGATTGCGGCGCAGCTGTGGTGCACGTCATGCAGCCCACCATTCGTACCTATTACAACCTGGAAGAAATCTGGGGCGGAACGCCCGTGCGCCTGAAGTTTGGTGCGCCCAAGCCTGCCGCAACAGCAGAGGTCAAGGGCCACATCAAGAACTCGGTAGCGAAAAAAGCCACGGGCAAAGTTGCGGTCAAATCTGCCGAGGCCAAAACACCCGCAGCCAAGAAGGTTGCCACTAAACCCGTCGCCAAGGCCAAACCCGCGTTGAAGGCACCGGCCAAATCGATCAAGCCAGCGGCCAAGCCACCTGCTAAAACCACCACCAAATCCTCCGCTAAAACTGCAGCCAAGTCGACGCCGAAAGCCAGCAGCCCCACCAGCAAGCCCACGTTGAAGACTGTGGGCAAGCCTACGGCCAAGCCTGCTGCCAAAAAAGCCCCAGCCCGCAAGCCCGTGCAAGCGGCAACCCGCCGAAAAACCGATTGATCCTGCATGAAGCTGCTGATCGTTGCGGTCGGCCTGCGCGTGCCCGACTGGGCCCAAACGGCCTGGGACGACTACGCCAAACGTTTTCCGCCTGAGCTCAAGGTCGAGCTCAAGGCCGTGAAAACTGAGCCTCGCGGCTCAAAAACCTTGCCCAACCTTTACGCAGCAGAGCGCCAGCGCATCGAAGCGGCTATTCCCCGTGGCACCCGCATCGTGGTGCTCGACGAGCGCGGCACCTCTTTGACCACCCAGGCTCTGGCCTCGCGCTTGACCAGTTGGCAGCTCGGTGGCGCCGATGTGGCACTGGTCATTGGTGGCCCCGACGGGCTGGAGCCCGAGTTCCGGCAGGCTGCCCACGAGCGCATTCGCTTGTCTGACTTGACCCTACCCCACGCTATGGCTCGGGTGCTGCTGATTGAGCAGCTTTACCGCGCCTGGTCCATCAACGCCAACCACCCCTACCACCGCGAATGAGCGACTTCATTTACCTCGCCTCTCAAAGCCCTAGACGCAGCCAGCTCCTTGATCAGATCGGTGTGGCCCACAAGCTGCTGCTGGCCGGGCCTGACGAAGATGCCGAGTCGCTGGAAGCTGTGCGGGGCGCGGAAGCGCCTGCGCGCTATGTGGCGCGGGTGACCGGGCTGAAACTCGATGCGGCGGTGCAGCGGTTGAAGCGCCAGGGCCTGCCGGCCGCGCCCGTGCTCTGCGCCGACACCACCGTTTGCCTGGGTCGGGAAATTTTGGGTAAACCGGCGGATGAGACCGATGCCGTCCGCATCCTGAAAATGCTCTCTGGCCAGACCCACCGCGTCTTGACAGCCATTGCTGCACAAAAAGGGGTCAAACGGGTGGCGACGGTGTCCCAATCGTGGGTGCGCTTCGCGCCCATGACGCCCGCACAGATCAAGGCCTACGTTTCCACAGGCGAGCCCATGGGCAAAGCCGGTGCTTACGGGGTGCAGGGCCGGGCGGCTGCCCATATTGAACAGATCCGGGGCAGTTATTCAGGCATCATGGGTTTGCCTTTGTTCGAGACTGCCGCTTTGCTGCGGTCCCTGGGCGTGCGCTGTTGAGCGTTCGCGCAAGCCAAGACGCCGATGGTGCCCTGTCGTTTTCCGAATTGTTTTTCTTTTCCCCATCTGATGCCCTCCATGCAACAAGATATTTTGGTCAATTGGTCGCCCCAAGAAACGCGGGTCGCTGTGGTCGAATTTGGCGCGGTTCAAGAGCTGCATGTCGAGCGCACGCTGGAACGCGGTTTGGTGGGGAATGTGTACCTGGGCAAAGTGGCCCGTGTTTTGCCCGGCATGCAATCGGCCTTCATCGACATTGGTCTCGACAAAGCAGCTTTTTTGCATGTGGCCGATGTTTGGCAAAAACACGCCGAAGGCGAGGCGGCCGCTGCCCGCACGGGCCAGCCGTTGGTGCCCATTGAAAAACAGGTGTTCGAAGGTCGCGCCATCATGGTGCAGGTGATCAAGGACCCCATGGGGACCAAGGGCGCCCGCCTGTCCACCCAGATCAGCATTGCAGGCCGGCATCTGGTCTTCTTGCCGCAAGACGACCACATCGGGGTGTCGCAAAAAATCCCCTCTGAGCAGCGCGATGCACTGCGCCAACGGGTGCAAGCTTTGGTCGGACCAGCCGGTGGAGGCTTCATTTTGCGCACCAACGCCGAAGACTCCAGCGACGAAGAGTTGCAAGACGACATCGCCTACCTGCGCAAGACCTGGACCCGCATCAAAGAGGCCTCTTTGCGGCGACCGCCCGCCTCCATCCTGCATCAGGACTTGACGCTGTTGCAGCGCGTGTTGCGCGACCTGGTGGGGGAGGCCACTCAAAGCATCCGCATCGATTCGCAGGAGCAATTTGCCAATCTGCAGGACTTTGGCCTCGAGTTCATGCCCAAAGCGGCCGAGCGACTGCAGCTCTACAAAGGTGAGCGCCCGATTTTTGACTTGTTTGCCATCGACGAGGAAATCGCCAAGGCACTGGGCCGGCGGGTGGAACTGAAATCGGGCGGTTACCTGATCATTGACCAAACCGAGGCGCTGACCACGGTGGACGTGAACACGGGCGGTTATGTCGGTGCGCGCAATTTTGAAGACACGATTTTCAAAACCAATTTGGAGGCAGCCCAGGCCATGGCCCGGCAACTGCGCCTGCGCAACCTGGGCGGCATCATCATTGCCGACTTCATCGACATGACCCGCCCCGAGCACCAGGAGGCAGTGCTGACCGAGTTCCGCAAACAGCTGTCGCGTGACCGCGTTAAAACCATGGCGGGGGGCTTTTCGTCACTGGGCTTGCTGGAAATGACGCGCAAGCGCACCCGCGAATCTTTGGCCCACATGTTGTGCGAACCCTGCCCGAGTTGCCAGGGCAAGGGCATCGTCAAAACGCCCCGTTCGGTGGTGTACGACATCTTGCGCGAGATCCTGCGCGAAGCACGTCAGTTCAACCCGCGCGAGTTTCGCATCGTGGCCACGTCGGCGGTCATTGACTTGCTGCTGGACGAAGAAAGCCAGCATTTGGCAGGCTTGTCGGACTTCATTGCCAAGCCCATTTCACTCCAAGTCGAGGCCGCCTTGGGGCCTGAGCAATACGACATCGTGCTGCTTTAAGGCCACTCAGGCCTGCAGTTCAGGAGCCCATTCGCCTCGGTGGTGCAGTCGCGCATAAGCGCCACCGCGTGCCAGCAACTCGGCAGGCGCGCCTTGCTCGACAATGTGGCCGCGCTCCATCACGATGACCCGGTCAGCGTGCTCGATGGTGGACAGCCGGTGCGCCACGATCAAGGTCGTGCGGCCCTGCATCAGTTTTTGCAGGGCGTCCTGCACCAGCCGTTCGGATTCGTTGTCCAGTGCCGAGGTGGCTTCGTCCAGAATCAAAATCGGGGCATCCTTGTACAAGGCTCGGGCAATCGCAAGGCGCTGGCGCTGCCCCCCCGAAAGCTGGTTGGCGTTGTGGCCCAAATCGGTGTCCATGCCTTGGGGCAGAGTTTGCACATGGGACCACAAATTGGCCGCCTCCAGGCATTGCTGCACTTTGTCGCGGTCGGGCGTGTGGCCCAAGCTCACATTGGCCGCCAAGCTGTCGTTGAACATCACCACATCTTGACTGACCATGGCCAACTGGCTGCGTAAGCTGTCCAGCTGCCACAGCGGCAGGGGCACGCCATCGAGCAGCACTAGGCCACTGGTTGGGTTCAAAAAGCGCGGCAACAGTTGGATGAGCGTGGTTTTGCCTGCCCCCGACGTGCCTACCAGGGCCACTGTTTCGCCGGGCGACACGCTCAGATGGATGTTCGCCAATGCGGGCGCAGCGTCCGGGTTGAACTGCACGGATACGTTCTGCCACTCTAGGGCGCCGTTTGACCGCTGCGTTTGGTGTTGGCCTTGGCTCTCTTCGGGCGCGTCGTGCATCAAGGCCAAACCACGCTCCAGCGCGGCCAGGCCCCGTGTGATGGGGTTGGCCACATCGGCCAGACGTTTGATGGGCGCGATCAGCATCAGCATGGCCGTGATGAAGGCCACAAAACTGCCCACGGTGGTTCCCGACCCGGCTTCGCGACTTTGCACCAGCGCGATCACCAGCACCAAGGACAGGGCAATCGCCGCCATGATTTGCGTCAGCGGTGTCATGGCGGCCGAGGCCACCGTGGATTTGAGGGCCAAACGCCGCAGTCGCTGCCCCAACGCATTGAATCGACCCATTTGTTGCGCCTGGGCCCCGTGCAAGCGCACCATGCGGTGGGCCAAGACGTTTTCTTCCACCACGTAGGCCAGATCGTCGGTGGCTTTCTGGCTTTCCTTGGTCAGCCCATACAGGCGACGAGACAGCACTTTCATGATCCAGCTGAGACCCGGGGCCACGGTGAACACCACCAGCGTGAGCTGCCAGTTTAGCCACATCAAATAGCCAATCAGGGCCAGCAGGGTGAAGCCGTCGCGGGTCAAGCCGATCAAGGCCGACACCAGCTGCGATGCCCCAATTTGCACTTCGTACACCACGGTGTTGGACAAGGCGCTGGCTGACTGGCGATTGAACAATGACAAATCGGCACGCACCAGTTTGGCAAACAAGTCGCTGCGCAGTTTTTCCATGCCGTCATTGGTCACACGCGCCAGCGCGTACTGCGCCACAAAGTGCGCCAGACCACGCAGGCCAAAAAGGCCAATGACCACCAGTGGAATGGACCACAGGGGCAAACTGTTTTCGGCGAAGCCGTTGTCCAGCAAAGGCTGGAACAGGGCGGGAATCAGGGGTTCGGTCAGGGCTGCAACCAAAGTGGCCCCAATGGCCAGCATCCAGACGCTGCGTTGACGCCAAAAATAGGGTTTCAGGCGCAACAAACGCTGGGCAATGCCAGGCTGTGGGGTGATGCCCGTGGGCGGTATGGGGGCAGTTTTGGCTTCAGACATGGATTTTGCTATTCTAAGAGGCCGGTCTGTCGCCATTTGCTCTGCAGCGCAGTCTTTGGCGCTTGAGTGCGAACATCGGCCAAAAAGAGGTCTTCACGGTGTACGATTAGCACTTTATTTAGTAACGCCCTGCTGTAGATGCACATGAACCTGTTTTGCACACCTGTCCGCCGTCTGGGTTCGCTGTCGATCTGGCTCTGGATGTTGTTGGCCGCCAGCAGCGCGCTGGCGCAGTTCCGTGTCGAGGTCACGGGCGTGGGTCTGACCCAATTGCCCGTGCTGGTGGCGCCTTTCAAGGGTGAAGTCCAGGCCGGCCAGAAGATGTCCCAGATTGTGCAAGCCGACTTGGCCCGCAGTGGCCAGTTCAAACCCTTGCCTGCAGAAAGTCTGGCGCTTGACGAAATGAGCCGACCAGACTGGTCGGCCCTGCGCCCCTTGTCGGCCGAGGCCTTGGTGGCCGGATCGGTCACGCGCCTGGCGAACGGCCGCTACGATGTTCGGGCCCGATTGTGGGACGCGGTCAAGGGACAGGAAAAGTCCGATTTCAAGGACAACGTCACAGCGGCTGATTTGCGATTGTCGGCCCACCGTGTGTCCGACTGGGTGTACCAGCAGCTGACGGGCACCCCTGGTGTGTTCACCTCGCGCATCAGCTATGTCACCAAATCCAGTGGCCGCTACAACCTGTGGATTGCCGATGCCGATGGGGAGGGCGCACGCTCTGCGCTCAGCAGTCCAGAACCGATCATTTCCCCCTCTTGGTCGCCCACGGGCACCCAACTGGCCTATGTGTCCTTTGAGTCACGCAAGCCGGTTGTGTATGTTCACGAATTGGCCAGCGGTCAGCGCCGGGTGGTGGCCAATTTCAAAGGCTCCAATAGCGCACCGACATGGGCCCCTGACGGTCGCTCGATTGTGGCCACGCTCAGCCGCGATGGTGGCTCGCAGCTTTATCGGGTGTCTTTGCAAGGCGGCGAGCCCCAGCGCCTGACTTCGGGCAACATCAACACCGAACCAGCTTTTTCGCCGGATGGCAATACCTTGTACTTTGTCAGTGACCGGGGCGGTAACCCCCAAATCTACAAAATGCCTGCACAAGGCGGTCCTGTCGACCGGGTGACTTTTTCAGGCAACTACAACATCTCACCTGCCATCAGCCCCGATGGTCGCTGGCTGGCCTATGTCTCTCGCTTGCCTGGCGGTTTTCGCTTGCACCTGATGGAGTTGGCCACAGGTGAGGCCACAGCGTTGACGGACACCAATGCCGATGAGCGGCCCAGTTTTGCCGCCAACAGCCGTTTACTGGTGTACGCCACGCAACAAGGCGGCGAAGCCTTGATGACCAGCACACTGGATGGTCGCATCAAAGCCCGCTTGGCTGTGCAAGGGGGCGACATCCGCGAGCCGCATTGGGGTCCGGTGCGTCCCTGAGTTCTGAATTTAAAATCTGTTTTTATCCATGAGGTTCAATATGAAAAAGCATTTCTGGTCGGTGTTGATGGTCTCGGTGGCCCTGGCGGGCTGCGCCTCGGGCGTCAAACTCGATGATGTGCCCGTGGAAGACAAATCGGCCACCAGCAAAGCCTCTGGCGCCAATGTGGCGGTGCAAACCATTGCTTCTGGTCAAGGAAGTGCCCAAACAGGCGTGGCTTCTGTGACGGCCAATCAAAGCGCGCCAGGCCAAGGCCCTGTGGGCATTGCCCATGTCGTGTTTTTTGATTACGACAGTTTTGTGCTTCGCCCAGAAGCGCGACCTGTGATCGCTTCGCATGCCCAGTTTTTGCAAGCCAACAAGCAACGCAAAGCCAATCTGGAAGGCCACACCGATGACCGAGGTGGCCGTGAATACAACCTGGCCTTGGGCCAAAAGCGTGCCGATGCGGTGCGCCAGGCGCTGAGCTTGCTTGGCGTGCCTGAATCTCAACTCGAGGCCGTCAGCTTTGGCAAGGAAAAGCCCTTGGCCAACGGCGCTTCTGAGGCCGACCAAGCGCAAAACCGCCGCGTTGAAATCCGTTATTGAGGTCTGACATGCAACACGTTCGATCGGTCTGGTGCAATGCTGCCATGGCGCTGACCCTTGGCTTGGCGGTTTTGTCCAGCCCAGCACAAGCGGCCTTGTTTGGCGGAGATGATGAAGCCCGTCGGGCCATCCTGGATTTGCGCCAGCGTCTGGAACAGTCTCAAAACGCCACCCGCGCCCTGATCGAGCAAAATGCCCAGTCTCAAAATCAGTCACAAAACCAAGCCATTGCCCAGTTGCGCAGTGCGCTGCTGGATTTGCAGGGCCAAATTGATCGCCTCAAATCGGAACTGGCGCAAAGCTTGGGTGCGCAAGAGCGCCTGGCACGCGACCTGACTGAATTGCAGTTGCGTCAAAAAGACGTGCTCAACACCGTCGACGACCGCTTGCGCCGCTTCGAGCCTGTACCCGCCACCATCGATGGCCGCGAGGTCATGGTTGACCCAGCTGAAAAAGCCGACCATGACAAAGCCATGGCGCTGTTTCGCCAGGCCGACTTTGCTGCCGCCCAAGGTGCACTGGAATCGTTTGTATTGCGTCATGGGGCCAGCGCTTATGTGCCCTCGGCCCTGTTCTGGCTGGGCAACGCTCAGTACGCCAACAAGGCTTACAAAGAATCGATGGCGAATTTCCAAAAACTGCTGAGAATGGCGCCGAATCACCCGCGTGCGGCCGAGTCCATGCTGGCCATCTCCAATGTTCAAATTGAACTCAAGGACATGAAGGCGGCGCTTAATACGCTGGAAGATTTGATTGCCGCCTATCCTCAGGCCGAAACGGCAGGCACCGCCCGCGAGCGCCTGAGTCGCCTGCGCTGACACCGGATGGTTTTGTATTCTGCGGATGAAGTCCAGCAGTTGGTCTTCCTGGTTCAAGGGCCTAGCTTCGCCTTATCGCTGTTGGCGGGTATCTTGGTTCATCGGGGGCACTTTTGCACCATGGGGGCCATCAGCGATTGGGTAGTGATGCGCGACGCCACTCGGTTGCGGCAATGGGCACTGGCTGTGGCGGTGGCTACGGCCGGTTTCGGCCTGATGGCCTGGCTGGGCTGGATCAGTCCGCTGAGCACCATTTACGCCTCTTCTCAATTGGCCTGGCTGTCGGCGCTTTTGGGTGGCGCTATGTTCGGTATCGGCATGGTGCTGGCGTCGGGCTGCAGCAGCAAATCCTTGGTTCGTCTGGCGGCGGGCAACCTCAAATCCCTGGTGGTCTTGCTGGCCATGGCGGTCTCTGCGCTGGCGGCCATGCGGGGTTTAACGGCGGTGTGGCGGGTGCACGGGTTGGACACTGTGGCCATTCACTTACCCTACGGCCCTTTTGTCGGTCAGTGGATCTCTGCTTTTTTGGCGCTGGACCTGCGAACGGGCTTGGGCATCAGCGCGGCGTTGGTGTCCTTGCTTTTGCTGGGGTGGGTCGTCATAGATCGCCGTTTCCACACGGTGTTCAACTGGGCCACGGGTGCAGGTCTTGGATTGCTGGTGGTGGCACTGTGGTGGGTCAGTGGTGTCATGGGTTATGTGCCTGAACACCCGGAAACCCTGGAGCCGGTGTTCCTTGCCACCCACAGCGGCCGCATGGAAGCGTTCAGCTTCACAGCCCCTGTAGGTTATTGGCTCGATGCCCTGCTTTATTACAGCGACGGCAGCAAACGGCTGACCCTGGGCATGGTCACGGTGGTCGGTGTTTTGGTGGGTGCTTGTTTGAGCGCATTGCAGCAAGGCAGCTTTCGTTGGGAGGGCTTCACCCACCGAGCCGATTTGGTGCGCCATTTGGTCGGTGGCGCACTCATGGGCACAGGCGGCGTTCTGGCCATGGGGTGCACCTTGGGTCAGGGCCTCAGTGGGCTGTCGACTTTGAGCCTGGGGAGCCTGCTGTCGGTGATGGGCATTTTTGCAGGGGCCTGGGCCGCTTTGCTTTGGCAAATGCGCCAGTCCTGAGCGTTCACATTCGCGCGTCGCCTTCACTTCATTTTTTGCACGACCAGTCCATGAGCCAGATGCCACAGACGGAAACAGACGACGACAACACTCGCCGGTTCGGCGGTCTTCAACGCCTGTATGGCGTGGCCGGTGCGCGGCGCATTAGGCAAGCGCATGTCGTGGTGGTGGGGATCGGTGGCGTGGGCTCTTGGGTGGCAGAAGCTCTGGCCCGCAGCGGCGTGGCGCGTTTGACCCTGATCGACATGGACCACATTTCAGAGTCCAACATCAACCGACAAATCCACGCGCTCAGCAACACCACTGGCCAATCCAAAGTGCTGGCCATGCAAGAACGCATTGCTATGATTCATCCGCAATGCCAAGTCGATGCAGTGGACGATTTTGTGAGCCCTGAGAACTGGCCTGCGCTGTTGTCCTGCATGCCCGATGCACTGATTGACGCCTGTGACCAAGTCAAGGCCAAAGTGAGCCTGGCGCAATGGGCACTGAGTGAAGGCGTGGGCTTTATCACTGTGGGGGCTGCTGGTGGTAAACGCCTAGCGCACAAGGTCGATGTTGACGACCTGTCTCGCGTCACCCACGACCCTTTGCTGGCGCAGTTGAGATACCGGTTGCGCAAACACCATGGTGCCGCCAGGGGCGACAAACGCATGGGCGTTCAAGGCGTCTTTAGCCGCGAAGCCGTGGCCCCGCCAGATGCTTCATGCGCCTTGGAAAGCGACGGCTCGCTCAACTGCCACGGCTACGGATCGGTGGTCAGTGTGACGGCCACCTTTGGCATGTGCGCGGCTTCAGAAATATTGAATTTTTTAGCAACCGGCCCAGAGGGGGTCAAAAAATAACGCTATAATTTAAGACTTGCCAAAGTGCACAGCGCCTAAGCAAAGGGACCATAGCTCAGTTGGTAGAGCAGCGGACTTTTAATCCGTTTGTCGTGGGTTCGACCCCCGCTGGTCCCACCAAATTGAAAAGCACTTTGAACCTCGGTTCAAAGTGCTTTTTTCATGCCTGATTGTTTTCCACGCAGCCAGCGCACATGGTTAGATGAGCCAGGTCTAGGGTGCAAAGCATGACGAGATGAAAGAAATGCCGGTAGGGCAAGGTCTTGCATTTTGGATTTCATATACTTCAGTTCACAACGCAGTCATGGTGGCTTCTTCGAGCAAAGAAGTTATCGTCAGCCAGCGCTCCTCCAAGGTCGCCACTTCGTCGGCCAAGGCTTTGAGACGGCGGCCCGCGTCCGCCATTTCGGCGGGTGATACAGGGGTGGTCAGGAGCGCTTCCAATCGGTTTTTCTCGACTTCGATGCTGGCCATGCGCTCCTCGTTTTGTTCCAGCTCGCGCTTGAGTGGGCGGGTTTGTGCGGCCAGTTGCTGGCGTTTTTGGGCGTCGAGTTTGCGCTGCTCGGCGCTGTTCAGGCCGGGTGTGCCGGTCTGCGTAACGGCCGCGCTTGATCCCTTGGCTGCAACAACGGCAACGGCAACGGCAACGGCTGCTGCGGGTGTAGTTGCAGGTGAAGCACCCGAAGGGCTTGGGTCTTTGCGCGGCATGATGGCGGTTGCCGCTGGAGCCGGTGCCGTCGTCGTAGTGACCACAGCATCGCGGGCTGAATTTTTGGCTTCTTCACGCAGGCGTTTGGACTCTTCCAGCAGGTACTTTTGGTAGTCGTCCAAGTCGCCGTCAAACGGCTCGACCTTGCCCCGGCCTACCATCCAGAATTCGTCACACACCGCACGCAGCAAGGCGCGGTCGTGGCTGACCAGCATGACGGTGCCTTCGAACTCGTTGAGCGCCATCGACAGGGCTTCGCGCGTCGCCAGATCCAGGTGGTTGGTGGGCTCGTCCAGCAGCAGCAAGTTGGGCCGTTGCCACACGATCATGGCCAGCACCAAGCGGGCTTTTTCGCCGCCGCTCATGGAGCCCACGGACTGCTTGACCATGTCGCCACTGAAGTTGAAGGTGCCCAGGTAGTTGCGCAGGTCCTGCTCGCGGCTGGGCTCGTTGCTGCCCAGCTCTTTGGCCAGGCGAATCATGTGTTCCAGCGGGTTGTCGTTCGGGTGAAGCACATCGAGTTCTTGCTGTGCAAAGTAGCCTATGTTCAGGCCCTTGCCCTCGGTTAGTGTGCCAGCCAGCAGCGGCATGGTGCGGGCAATCGTCTTGACCAGCGTCGATTTACCTTGACCGTTGGCACCCAAAATACCAATGCGCTGGCCCGCCAACACCGATTTGCTGACGCCTTGCAAGATGGCTTTGGGCTCCTCGTCGACGGTGTAGCCAAAACTCGAATCGCTGATGGCTAGCATCGGGTTGGGCAGGTTGTTGGGTTCCTTGAAGCCGAAGGTGAACTCGGCATCGGCCAGCAGCGGGGCCACTTTCTCCATGCGCTCGAGCGCCTTGACACGGCTTTGCGCCTGTTTGGCTTTGCTGGCCTGGGCTTTGAAGCGGGTGATGAACTTTTGCAGGTGGGCGATTTTGTCTTGCTGCTTGGAGAACGAGGCTTGTTGCAGCTCCATCTGTTGGGCACGCAGGATTTCAAAGCCGCTGTAGTTGCTGCCGTAGCGGGTGAGTTTGGCGTGGTCGATGTGCAAGGTGACATCGGTCACGGCATCTAGAAACTCGCGGTCATGGCTGATCACGATCATCGTGCCGGCGTAGCGCTGTAGCCAGGCTTCCAACCAGACCAGGGCGTCCAAGTCCAAGTGGTTGGTGGGCTCGTCCAAGATGAGAATGTCAGACGGGCACATCAGCGCGCGAGCCAACTGCAAGCGCATCCGCCAGCCGCCCGAAAAGCTGTTGACGGGGTTGTTGAGCTCGTCCACCCGAAAACCCAGGCCCAAAATCAGGGCTTCTGCGCGCGGCATGGCGTCGTGGTCACCGGCATCGGCCAAGTCGGTGTAAACGTGAGCCATTTCCATGCCGTCGCCACTGGCTTCGGCCACCACCAGACGCTGGCGCAACTCGGCCAATCGGGTGTCACCTTCCAACACAAAGTCAGCGGCGGCTTGGTCGGTCTCGGGCATGTTTTGTGCCACTTGGCCCATGCGCCACTGGCGCGGCATTTCAAAGTCGCCGCCGTCCTCGGTCAAGCTGCCGTTGAACAACGCAAACAAGGTGGATTTGCCCGCCCCGTTGCGCCCAACCAGACCGACTTTTTCTCCGGGGTTGAGGGTGACTGAGGCTTTGTCCAGCAGCACCTTGGTGCCTCGGCGGAGGGTGACGTTTTTAAGATTGATCATGAAAAGCAGTATCCGGAACAGACGCCGGTATGGGGAGCAGGGTCAGTTTGGAGGGACTGACCTCTAAAAGCACAACCCGCCATTTTCGCCGATGTGCATGACGGTGAGATGGCGCGTTGAAAATTAGGTCGTTTCCCAGGCCACCAGGACGGGCCTTTACAAGCAGAGCAGGGCTCCGCGGGAGATCAGCAGCACCTGATCGTCGCCCGCGCTGGTGTCCAGCCAAGCGACTTCAAGTTCGGGGAAAGCAGCGACGAAATGGTCCACCTCGTTGCCGATTTCCAGCACCAGCAACGCTTGCTCGCTCATGCGCGAAGGTGCTTCCTTGAACAGTTGCCGCACAAAGTCCATGCCGTCCGCGCCGCCTGCCAGCGCCAGCTCGGGCTCGGCGCGGTATTCCGCGGGCAGGGCGTCCATTCTGGCTTGACACACATAAGGCGGGTTGCACAGGATCAGGTCAAACGGGCCCGGCAATGCACTCAGGCCGTCGCTGTTGATCAGTTGGACGCGCGCTTGCAAGTCGTGACGCTTTACATTGATGGCGGCCACGGCCAGTGCATCAATCGAAATGTCTGCCCCGGAAACTTGCATCTCGGGCCAAGCCAGTGCCGCCAGCACGGCCAGGCTGCCGTTACCGGTGCACAGGTCCAGCACGCGGGTGGTCTGGTTGCTCAGCCAGGCGTCGATCGTGCCGTCGGCCAGCACTTCGGCGATCAGGCTGCGCGGCACGATGGCACGCTCGTCGATGTAAAACGACACGCCCTGCAACCAGGCTTCTTGCGTCAAGTAGGCGGCGGGCTTGCGTGTGGCGATGCGTTCTTCGATCAGCGCAGCGCAAGCCATTTGCTGCTCGGGCGTCACAGCTTGTTCGGCCACATCGTCCAAGTCGGTGTCCAGCGGCAAGCCCAGACGCCAGAGCACCAGCCAGACGGCTTCGTCAAAGGCGCTCTGTGTGCCGTGGCCGAAAGCCACACCCGCTTGTGTGAGCCGCTCGGAAGATGCCTTGATCAACACCGACAGGGTCAAGGCGCTCATGCGGACAGGCCCGCGTTGAGGTGTTCCAGCGTGCGGCGGTAGATGGCTTTGAGCGGCGCGATGTCACTCAGCGCCACATGCTCGTTGACCTTGTGGATGGTCGCGTTGGGCGGACCGAATTCGATGACTTGTGGGCAAATCTGCGCGATGAAGCGGCCGTCGCTGGTGCCGCCGGTGGTGGACAGCTCGGTGGTCAGGCCGGTTTCGTCGGTGATGGCTTGTTGAAGGGCTTTGACCAAGCTGCCCGGTGTGGTCAAAAACGGCAAGCCGCCAATCGTCCAGTTCAGTTCGTATCTCAAACCATGTCGGTCCAGCACGGCTGCCAAGCGCTGCTGCAGGCTCTCGGGGGTGGATTCAGTGCAAAAGCGAAAATTGAAATCCACCACGCAGTCACCGGGGATCACGTTGCTTGCGCCCGTGCCCGCGTGGATGTTGCTCACCTGCCAACTGGTGGGCGAGAAGAAGGCATTGCCTTCGTCCCAGCGGATGGCCACCAGTTCGGCCAGCGCCGGGGCCAGGCGGTGGATGGGGTTGTCGGCCAGATGCGGGTAGGCAATGTGGCCTTGTACGCCGTGCACAGTCAGCTTGCCGCTCATGGTGCCGCGCCTACCGTTTTTGATCATGTCGCCCGTCTGCTGCACCGAGGTGGGTTCGCCCACGATGCAAAACTGAGGCGCATCGCCACGGGCTTGGAGCGCTTTGCACACCACCACCGTGCCGTCGAGCGCTGGGCCCTCTTCATCGCTGGTCAGCAAAAAGGCTAGCCCCAAAGCCGGGTTGGGATTGGCGGCCAAAAACTCTTGCACCGCGACCACCATGGCCGCCAGCGAGGTTTTCATGTCGCTCGCACCTCGCCCAAACAACTTACCGTCTTTGTGGGTGGGGGTGAAGGGGTCGCTGTCCCATTGCGTGAGTGGCCCGGTAGGCACCACGTCGGTGTGACCTGCAAAGGCCAGGGTATGGCCCGAGCTGCCAGCCCGCTTGGCCCAAAGGTTGCGCACACGGAAAGTGTCCGGTCCTGAGTCCATGAATTCGCAGACAAAGTGCAGCGGCTTTAGTGCGTCGGCGATCAGGTCGAGACAACCGGCGTCATCCGGGGTGACGGAGGGCTTGGAAATGAGCTGTTCGGCCAGTCGCAGGGTGTTGTGGCAGGTCGTCTTCATGGCTTGGAGGGATTGAGGAGATAGGTGCCGGGTCAAATCCGACATGACAGTGGGCTGATCTGAAGCTTGTCACACGGGGCTTGACCCAGGGTCCATTTTTTGGGGATGGGCACGCACAAAGCGCGCAATGCGCTCAGCCGCTTCCAGGCACTCGGCGGTCTCAGCCACCAGCGCCATGCGGATGCGGCCCTGACCCGGGTTGCTGCCGTTGAAGTCACGCGCCAGGTAGCTGCCGGGCAGCACCGTGACGCTTTCTGCACCATACAGCGCCTTGGCAAATGCGGCGTCATCACCCTGCCAGCCCGCAGGCACACCGGCCCACAGGTAAAAACTGGCGTCCGGCAGTTTCACATCCAGCACGTCGGCCAGCACGGGTGTGACCTGGGCGAACTTGGTTCGGTACTGGTTGCGGTTGTCAACTACATGGGCTTCGTCGCCCCAAGCGGCCACGCTGGCAGCTTGCACCACCGGGCTCATCGCGCTTCCGTGGTAAGTGCGGTACAGCAAAAACTGCTTGATGATGGCCGCGTCGCCCGCCACAAAACCGCTGCGTAGGCCGGGCACATTGCTGCGTTTGCTCAGGCTGGTGAAGGCGATCAAGCGCTTGAAGTCGGTACGGCCCAGCTGGTGGGCGGCTTCCAGGCCACCCAAAGGGGCTTTCTCGCGAAAGTAAATCTCGCTGTAACACTCGTCCGATGCGATGACGAAACCGTATTGATCAGAAAGGGCAAACAGCTTTTCCCATTCGCTGAGCGGCATGACCGCGCCCGTGGGGTTGCCGGGTGAGCAAACGAACACCAGCTGCGTGCGCGCCCAGACGGCGGCAGGCACACTGTCCCAGTCGTTGGCAAAGTTGCGCGCTGGGTCGCTGGGCACGTAATACGGGGTGGCGCCCGACAGCAAGGCCGCGCCTTCGTAGATTTGATAAAACGGGTTGGGACTGACCACGGTGGCGCCCGGGCGGGTCGGGTCGATCACGGTCTGCGTCAGGGCAAACAGGGCTTCGCGCGAGCCGTTTATGGGCAGGACTTGCGTGGCAGGGTCCAGAGTCAAGTCATAACGGGTTTTGAGCCAAGCCGCGCAAGCCCTGCGCAGGGCAGGTTCGCCCGCCGTGGCGGGGTAGGCCGACAAACCGGTAGCGACCGCCGTTATGAGCGACGCTTGAATGAAAGCTGGTGTGGCGTGCTTGGGCTCGCCGATGCCCAAGCTGATGGGCTTCAAGGCGGTGTTGGGCGTGACGCTCGCGAACAGCTGTTTCAGTCGTTCGAATGGGTAGGGTTGCAACTTGGCAAGAAGAGGGTTCATGCCCAGATTATCCGGGATGCAGCAGGCTTGTTGGGCGACGTGTTTGTCCGAACGCAGGCATTCAGGGGGGATTGCGCCCACCAGCCATGGCAAGGCTAGCCTGCCGGTTTTTCCACCATCCCTGTCGGGTAACATTGAACCTTTGCACTGAGTTGGCCGTTTGGGCTGGCCCTTTTAGCTGATCCAACACCTATCCGACAACAAACCTAACCGCTGTGCGCCTCAATTCCATCAAGCTTTCGGGCTTCAAATCGTTCGCTGAACCGACCAACTTCCTGCTGCCCGGGCAGTTGGTGGGCGTGGTCGGGCCCAACGGTTGTGGCAAATCCAACATCATGGACGCGGTGCGCTGGGTGTTGGGCGAGTCCAAGGCTTCCGAGCTGCGTGGTGAATCCATGCAGGACGTCATTTTCAACGGCACCAACACCCGCAAACCCGCCAGTCGCGCCAGCGTGGAGTTGGTATTTGACAATGCCGACCACCGCGCCGGGGGCCAGTGGGGCCAATTTGCCGAGATCGCGGTCAAGCGTGTGTTGACCCGTGACGGCAACAGCAGCTACTACATCAATAATCAACCGGTGCGCCGCCGCGATGTGCAAGACGTGTTTTTGGGCACTGGCTTGGGTCCACGCGCTTACGCCATCATTGGCCAAGGCACCATTAGCCGCATCATCGAGTCGCGACCGGAGGAGCTGCGCTTGTTTCTCGAAGAAGCTGCAGGCGTGTCCAAGTACAAAGAGCGCCGCCGTGAGACCGAAAACCGCCTGTCGGACACCCGCGAAAACTTGACCCGGGTCGATGACATCCTGCGCGAGCTGAACGCCAATCTGGAAAAGTTGGAAAAGCAGGCCGAAGTGGCCCAGCGTTACAACAACCTGCAGGCCTACAGCACGCTCAAGCAGCACCAGTTGTGGTTCTTGAAGCGACGCGACGCTGAGGCCGACCAAGGCCGCATGAAGTCGGACGTTGACCATGCGGTCAATGCGCTGGAATCGCGCATGGCCGATTTGAGGCACGTCGAGGCCGACCTGGAAACCATCCGCCAAGCGCATTACGCCGCAGGTGACGAGGTCAACCAAGCCCAAGGCAAACTGTACGAAGCCAGTGCCGAGGTCGGAAAGCTCGAAGCCGAAATCCGGTTCGTGGTCGAAGGCCGCCAACGCGCAGAGCAGCGCCTGCAGCAACTGGTGGAGCAAACTGCGCAATGGGGCACCCGCAGCCAAGACGCGCAAGCCGAGCTGGAAACCCTGGCCCAGCAAGCGGCCACTGCCGAAGACCAGAGCATGACGCTGGCAGCGCAAGTTGAAGACCAAGCCATGGCCTTGCCCGACTTGGAAGAAGCCCTCCTTAAAGCGCAAAACGACGCAAATAGCCAGCGCGCCACGGTGGTGCAGGTCCAGCAGCAAATTGGCGTGCTCGCCGCAGACCAGCGCAACGTCGAAGAACAATCGCGTCAGCAGGACAACCGCCGCGAACGGTTGCTGACCGACCGCAACGCTTTGGCCGCGCCCGATGAAGCACGCCTGCAGCAGTTGCAAGAACAGCTGGCCGAGGCTGAAGCCCTCTCTGCTGAATCGGAAGCCCGGCTGCAAGACCTGCAAGAACAGGTGCCCGCCTTGGACGAAGACCGTCGCAACCGCCAATCCGCCGTGAACACTGAGTCGTCCCGCTTGGCCGACCTGAGCGCCCGCATCGTGGCCCTGAAAGCCCTGCAAGAGAAGGTGCGTACCGACGGCAAACTCAAGCCTTGGCTGGCCAAGCACGGCATGGAGGGCCTGGAAGGCCTGTGGAGCCGCATCCACATCGAGCCCGGCTGGGAAAACGCCCTTGAATCTGCTCTGCGTGAGCGCTTGTCGGCGCTAGAAGTGTCACGCCTGGACATGGTGCGCGCATTTGCCAATGACGCGCCGCCCGCTAAATTGAGCTTTTTCAGCCCGCCTTTGGCGGCGAAGGCCGCGCCGCGAAGCGGCATGCCCTCGGGGTGCAAGCCCTTAGCGGACTTTTTGCGTGTGCATGATGCTGGGCTTTCGGCCCTGCTGGCAGACTGGTTGCAAGGCTGCTATACGGCTCCCAACATCGACGACGCGCTGGCTTGGCGCAGTCAATTGCACTCGGGTGAAACCCTGTTGGTGCAAGCCGGTCATTCGGTTCAACTCAACAGCGTGGTGTTTTACGCGCAAGACTCCGAGCAAGCCGGTTTGCTGGGCCGCGCCCAGGAAATCGAGAACCTGGAAAAGCAGCTGCGCGCCCAGACCCTGATTTCGGAAGAAAGCCGGAGCGCCCTGGTGCGGGCCGAAGCGGCTTACGCCGATGCCTCGCAGCGCCTGATCACCGTGCGCCGCGAAGCCAGCGAAAGCCAGTCGCGCACGCACGAGCTGCAGGTTGAGACCCTTCGCCTGTCGCAGTTGGTGGCCCAAACCCGGGCCCGTAGCGACCAAATCAACAATGACTTGGCCGAAATCGAGGCTTTACTGGACGAGCTGCAAGAGCGCCGCGTCACCGCCGAAGCCCGCTTTGAAGAGCTGGACATGCAGCTGGCCGACACGCAAGAGCGCCACGCCCAGCTGGACGAACGCGTGATCGAGGCCGAGCGCAAGCTGTCCGAATGCCGCGAACAACAGCGCAGCTTGGAGCGCCGCGCCCAAGAAGCCCAATTCTCACAGCGCAGCCTGGATGCTCGCCGGGCCGAGCTGAACCGCACCATCGGGACCGCGCAGCAGCAAGTGGCCAGCATCGATGCCGAAATGCAGCGAGCCCGCGACGAGCTCAGCCGCCTGACCGACGCCGCTGCCCAAGCCGGTTTGCAAAATGTGCTGGCCGTCAAACTGGAGCGCGAGCAAGCCTTGGGCGCACGGCGCAGCGCCTACGACGACCTGACCGCCAAACTGCGCGCCAGCGACGAGCGCCGGGTGAGCTTCGAGCGCGAACTCGACCCGCTGCGCCAACGCATCACCGATTTGCAGCTCAAGGAACAAGCCGCACGCTTGGGCCTGGAGCAATACACCCAGCTGCTGGCCGATGCGCAGGCCGACCTGGCGGCTGTGGCCCAGTCCATCGAAACCGGCCAGGTGCGCGTGACGGGTCTGCAAGGCGAGATCGACCGCATTCACCGCGAAATCACCGCTCTGGGCCCGGTCAACTTGGCGGCACTCGAAGAGCTGACCACTTCGCGTGAGCGCAAGACCTTCCTGGATGCTCAGTGTGCCGACCTCACCGACGCCATGAACACGCTGGAAGATGCGATCCGCAAGATCGACGCCGAAACCCGCGAATTGTTGGGCGGCACCTTCAAGATCGTCAACGAGCACTTCAGCCGCATGTTTCCTGAGTTGTTTGGGGGCGGCAATGCGCGTTTGGTGATGACCGGAGACGAAATTTTGGACGCCGGTGTGCAGGTGCTGGCCCAGCCGCCCGGCAAGAAAAACCAGACGATTCACCTGCTATCGGGTGGCGAGAAAGCCCTGACCGCGATTGCACTGGTGTTTGCGATTTTTCAGCTCAACCCCGCACCATTTTGCTTGCTTGACGAGGTGGACGCGCCGCTGGACGACGCCAACACCGAACGCTATACCAAGCTGGTCAAGGGCATGGGCAAAGAGACCCAGTTCCTGTTCATCAGCCACAACAAGATCGCCATGGAAATGGCCGAGCAGTTGATCGGCGTGACCATGCAGGAGCAGGGCGTTTCACGCATCGTGGCTGTGGACATGGAGTCCGCAGTGTCATTGGCCGACGTGGCCTGAGGAAGTTATGTTGGAATCGATGAGCTCATTGCAGTTGAGTCTGGCCGCCATCGGGGCGCTCACAGTGGGTGCCGTGGTGGTCTACAACTACTGGACATCACGCAAACACGCGCCTCGCCAAGCCGACCCCCATCGCGATCCTCCGCTGGAGTCGAGTTTAAATGCCATCGAACCTGTGCTTGACGCTGATCCTGCCGTATCGAGCAGCATGACCGAACCCTTTGAGCCGGTGTTGCAAGACAACTTCACCCACCTGAGCCAGCCCGATCGTAAAACCCAGCTCGATGCGCTGATCGACGTTTTGGCCGTGATCGAAGTGGACCAACCTGTATCTGGCGATGCCGCCTTGGCGGCCCTGCCGTCCACACGCCGGGTCGGCACCAAGTTGTTTTCTGTCGAGGGGTTTGTTCAAGTAACAGGGCAGTGGGAAGCACTGGCCGCTGGGCGGCGTTACAACGCCTTTCAGGCGGGGGTTCAACTGGCTAACCGTGTGGGTGCGCTCAACAACATCGAGTTTTCTGAATTTGTGGTCAAAACGCAGGCTTTTGCAGATGCGATAGGCGGCAGCGCCAGTTTCAGTGACATGCTCGAAGAGGTTGCCCGCGCCAAAGAGCTGGATCAATTTGCCAGCGTTCACGACGCTCAGCTGAGCTTCACGCTGTGTGCCCGCACCGCAGCTTGGAGCCCTGGCTACATTCATCAACATGCTGCTCGCTTGGGCTTTGTTCCGGGTGTCATACCCGGCCGCATGGTTTTGCCTGCTTTGGTGCAAGGCCTGCCAGCTGTCATTTCAATCACCTTTGATACCCATGCCGCGATGGCCGAAGACCCGGATCTGTCGCCCATTCGCTCTTTTGCATTGAGCCTTGATGTTCCCCAGACCGCCCGAGAGGAACAGCCTTATGTCCGCCTGCGCGAAGCCGCTGTTTCGCTGGCTGCACAGATGGACGGTGTGGTGACCGATGGCGAAGGCCAAGTGCTCAGTGAAGCCACGCTCGACCAAATTGGTCTGGACTTGCAGCAGCTGTATGACGCCCTGGACGCCCGCGAGCTGTCAGCCGGATCGCCACAAGCCCGTCGTCTGTTCTCTTGAATGCGCCCCAGAACCGTGAGCCCCAAAACGCCAGGCCTTTTTGATGACTTGTCTGATGAATCATGGACAGCTTCGACACCTGCCGACACCCCGGCCATTCAGGCTCAAGCCCTGCGCCGCCAGTTGCACCACCACGCGCACGCTTACTACACGCTGGACGCGCCCGAAATCCCCGACGCTGAATACGACCGTCTGTTTCGTGAGCTGCAAGCCCTGGAATTGGCGCAACCCGAGCTTCTGACATGTGACTCGCCCACCCAGCGAGTTGGCGGGGCGGTCTTGGATGCGTTTGCCCAAGTCACGCACCGCGTGCCCATGCTCAGCATCCGCACCGAGACCGACACCGAGGCCAGCGGGGCCGAAGCCTTTGACGCCCGCATTCGCAAAGAGCTGGGCCTGAGCGAGTCTGACCCGCCCGTGGACTACGTGGGCGAACTCAAATTTGACGGCCTGGCCATGAGCTTGCGTTACGTAGGCGGCTTGCTGGTGCAAGCTGCCACACGAGGCGATGGCGAAACCGGCGAAGACGTCACCGCCAACATCCGCACCATCGGGCAAATTCCCTTGCGCCTGCCGACTCACGCCCCCAGCGTGCTCGAAGTGCGCGGCGAGGTCTACATGCGCCGCGATGATTTCGAAACCCTGAACGAGCGCCAACGCCATCGCATCGCCGCAGGCACCAAAGGCGAAAAAACCTTCGTCAATCCGCGTAACGCTGCAGCGGGTGCGGTGCGCCAGCTCGACTCGGGCATTGCGGCTGAACGGCCGCTGAGCTTTTTTGCTTATGGCCTGGGCGACATCACGCCCGCCAACGAAGGCGGCCCGCAGTGGACTTCCCACTTCAACATGCTCATGCAACTGAAAGATTGGGGCTTTCCGGTGGCCGAGCAAACCGCTTGTGTCCAAGGTGCTGCAGGGCTGGTGGCGTTTCACCAGCGCGTGGCCGCCGAACGCGATGCCTTGCCTTACGACATCGACGGTGTGGTCTACAAGGTCAACGATCTGTCGCTGCAGGCTGGCTTGGGTTTTGTGACCCGCGAGCCACGTTGGGCCGTGGCGCACAAGTACCCCGCGCAAGAAGAAATGACCACGGTGCTGTCCATCGACGTTCAGGTGGGCCGCACCGGCAAACTCACGCCCGTAGCCAAATTGGCCCCTGTGTTTGTGGGGGGTGTCACGGTGACCAATGCCACGCTGCACAACGAACTCGAAGCTCGTCGAAAAGACGTGCGGGTGGGTGACACCGTCATTGTGCGCCGGGCAGGCGATGTGATCCCAGAAGTGGTGTCGGTGGTGCTGGACCGCCGTCCGGCCGATGCGTCGCAGTTCACCATGATGAGCCACTGCCCAGTGTGTGAGAGCCTTGCTGAGCGGGAAGAGGGCGAAGCAGACCATCGCTGCACGGGTGGGCTGTTTTGTAGCGCCCAGCGCAAACAAGCCATCTGGCACTTCGCCCATCGCCGCGCCATGGACGTGGAAGGCTTGGGCGACAAACTGGTGGACCAGCTGGTGGACACGGCCCAAGTCAACACATTGGCCGACCTCTACCACCTGAAGCTCGACATCTTGGCCAACATGGACCGCATGGCCGAAAAATCTGCCGTCAACTTGATGGAGGCTTTAGAAAAGTCCAAGACCACCACGCTCGGACGCTTTTTGTTCAGCCTGGGCATTCGCCATGTGGGCGAAGCCACGGCCAAAGAGCTGGCCCGCCATTTCGGTCAGCTCGATGCCATCATGGTCGCCAGCGAAGACGCGCTCTTGCAAGTGGCCGATGTGGGTCCTGTGGTGGCCCACAGCATTCGCACCTTTTTTGATCAGCCACCCAACCGTGAGGTGGTGCAAGCCCTGCGCGATGCGGGGGTCACCTGGCCCGAAGGTGAGGCCTTGGCCCCCACCGAAATGCCTTTGGCGGGCATCACCGTGGTACTCACCGGTACGCTGCAAACCATGGGCCGCGACGAAGC